>MDTE01074648.1_pt1 | contig 16242 bp, 15 predicted proteins | sample 811231 | NCBI WGS metagenome assembly MDTE01 (sample SAMN05326651, study PRJNA326480) | marine metagenome | isolation source: seawater | place: Indian Ocean: Red Sea | collected 2010
ACATTAATACTGCCCTGGCTTGAAACAGCTCAAGCTGTCGTCAACGCCTATCAGATATGCAAATCAAGTAATCGAATTCGATGGGCTGCTTTTGGAGCCGAAGATTTTTCCGCTGATCTAGGTATAAGCAGGAACATAGACGGAGCAAACTATAACTCTCCTAAAAACATGGAATATGGACTCCTCTACCCCCGTTCCGCAGTCGCGATAGCGGCTCGGGCAGCGGGCGTACATGCGCTAGACACTCCTTTCACACAGTTTCAGGATTCTGACGGACTGAAGGAAGAAGCAAACCTTGCTAAGTCGATTGGATATAAAGGCAAATTGGCCATCCATCCTTCTCAGACCGAAATTATAGAATCAGTTTTCATGCCAACTGACTCAGAAATTGAACGCGCCAGAGCCGTTATACAGATCGCATCTGAAGCCAAAGCTGACGGTAGAGGATCAGTTTCTCTAGACGGAGAAATGATTGATATGCCGGTAATCTTACGAGCGCACAATATTCTGAACGACGCAGGCCTATCTGAATAACCGATAAAACCTCAAACTACAAAAAAAAGGGATCATATATTTATGAACACTGGACGCTATTTTGAAGATTTTTCAGTAGGAGATGAGTTCAATCATTGGCCGGGGAGAACCATTTCTGAAGTTGATAACACATGGTTCTCCCTGTTAACCCAAAATCAACACCCCGTACATATCGATGCTAATTACGCCCAACACACGGTCCACGGTCAAAATCTCGTCAATGGACTCCTAGTGCTAGCAATTGCTATTGGACAAACAGTAAATGACATATCTCTGCGTGCGATTGCAAACCTGGACTATGAATCCGTTATACATGAAGGCCCAACATTTCACGGAGATACCATCTATACAAAGTCAAAGATCTTAGAAACCCGTGAAACCTCAAAAGGTGATCGCGGAGTAGTGTATCTAGAAACTCAGGTGACCAACCAGAAAAACGAGCGGGTCATGACCGTTCGTAGACATGTGTTAATACCAAAGAAAACCCACTCAGAACTCGGCGAAGGCAATCTGTAAAACGACGAGAACTAATAGCTTGAAGAAATCGAAAATCCCAATCAACAAAAGTGATTCAAGTGCAGGCCCGTTGTCAGGTCTACGAATACTAGCGATTTCGCAGTTTGGAGCAGGACCTTTTGCAACCCAAAACCTTGTTGATTTAGGCGCCGAAGTAATCAAAATTGAAGATCCCACGGTAGGAGGTGATATTGCCAGATACGTCCCCCCAACAACCGGAAAAGCTGATTCTCTATATTTCCAATCGTTCAATAGAGGGAAAAAATCTATAACGATAGATTTACGAAACTCAGAGGGGATTAATGTATTTCATCGATTAGTTGAAAAATCTGATGCGGTATTTAATAACCTCCGTGGTGATCTACCAGCAAAACTTGGTATCACCTATAAAAGCCTCAAGCATTTGAACCCTGCCCTAGTTACTTGTTCCCTATCCGGATTCGGTCGTACTGGCCCTAGAGCTAGCGAACCCGGATATGACCCCATAATCCAGGCGATGTCGGGGTATATGTCCATCACGGGCGATCCCGCTGGACCTCCAGAAAAATCTGGTGTCTCAATCATAGACTTCGCTGCCGGATATGCCGCTGCAATGGGTATAGTCGCAGGGCTGCTAGAAGCAAAAACGAGTGGAAAAGGTAGAGATGTCGATGTGTCACTTTTTGACACAGCCGTAGCAATGTTAAATTACTTAGGATCGTGGACATTGAATAGTGAGTGGCGGGCTCACCGAACTAACAACTCATCCCATCAAACACTCGTCCCTGCACAGAACTTCCAAACTAAAGACGGCTGGATAAGTGTTTTTTGCGCTAAGGAGCATTTTTGGCAAAAGTTCGCTGAACTTATCGATTTACCCGAACTCATTTCTGATGAACGTTTCTCCTCATTCGCCGCCAGATTCCACAACCGTGAACTACTTTTGCCCATAATCTCAGAGCAATTAAAGCGAAAAACCACAGCTGAGTGGACAGCTTTGTTCAGAGGCATAGTACCTTCTGGCCCCGTCAATTCAATTTATGACGCGTTGGAGGATGAGCAGATAAAAGCAAGGAACTTAATCATGGATATAGAGCATCCGATATACGGCAATATGCGACAAATCGGCTCTCCAGTTATTACAGAAGGTTCGAACCGGACATTAAAAGCCGGGCCAATCCTAGGCGAGCACACCGACCAAATACTTGATGAATTGCTTGCATACGATGAAAACAAGATTCGTAAACTTAGAAATTCAGGAGCTCTTGGTTAGAAATTGATCCAGTTTTATAGACTTGACAAGCTGGTAATCCGCTTAGAATGGAAGGAGTGCCTCCGTAGCTCAACTGGATAGAGCAACAGGTTTCTACCCTGTAGGTTGCGGGTTCGAGTCCCTCCGGGGGTGCCATTTTCAATTATGGCGATGCGTCGCCTAAAAAATGCCTTCGATTTCGAAGGCATTTTTTGTATCTAATTTTTGAGTCGACTCAACTAACTTAAAAAAATATCGCAGGGAAATAACTATTAACATAAATAAGCAATTGTTTGAAAATTGATATTTCTCCACAAAGTCTTGACATACCAATGATAAAAATAAGCTAGACCATTTACCAAAAACGCCATTAATGGCCATTGCCCTATTTTTAACAAGGAAAATCGATTCAAATGATTCATCGTTGGATACCTAGCAGTTGTATCGCTTTAGCAATGGTTTTTGCACTAACCGGTAGCGCTGTATTTGCATTCGGTAGTGAGCAGGTTTCAGAAAAAACTGATGTTTTCGAAAGAGCCGCCAAAATATTGGGCATCGAAGCGTCCGCACTGCTTAGCGCCCACGATCAAGCAAAACGTGATGCATACGATGAAAACGTACTCAAATCGATCAACAGGATGACAAATGGCGGCTTGATTGACCAAGATCAGGCCGATACATTCACAACCTGGATGGCGGGGCGACCTAATGCCAATGGCGATCTTATTTTCATCAAGTTGACCGCCACCTTGGTAAATAAACGACCTTATGACAAAAGACCCTCAAACCATGAAAAGCGACCAGAAAAGCAGTATGAATATCTGATAGATCGAATGGCCGAAATTCTAGGTATAGACCCTGAAGAACTTAGAAAAGCACTAGAACCTGGAAAAATAGAACCTCAGGCAATTAATCGTATCGATTTGCTACACAATATGATCGACGAAATGCACGAAAAGGGCGAAATTAATTCATCAGAATCAGAACAGCTGCACAAGTGGATCGATGAAACACCTGATTGGTTGCTAAATATGGGTTCATCACCTCAAGATAAATCCCTGATCGACGTACCCGGTAATCGCCACAACGAACTTGATCACCTAAAGAACTCGCCTTTCAAAGATCTTGCAGATCTACCAAAGGGGCTTCACAAGTTCAAGTTCGAATACCATGGGCCAGACAGCTCATTCAAGTTTGGGCCTGAAGATTTAAAGAAACATGAGTTCCTAACCCCAAAACAGCCTAAAGCTCCTAAAGGTCTCAATGAACGCTTCGGTGAACTAGAAGAACTTGAAACCATTGACGAAATTAGGAAATTAATGGATCAATTACATGAGCGCGGTATGTCCGATTACCCATTTGAGGACTTCGAAGCCAGTCCAAAAACAAATGACAACCCTATAACGACGGCATAAAACAACCACCCTAACATCCAACACCATTTTTAATCATGATTTCAACTGAGTTAGTTTCCGACATAGAATCGACCGCCCTAGTTGTAGAAGATGACAAATCTGTCTCTCAGCTGATCCGACTATATTTATCCCAGGCAGGCTTTCGGGTGTTAACGGCTGAAGATGGTCCTACCGGGCTGAAAATGGCACTCGAAGACACCCCTGACATCGTTCTGTTGGATCTAAATTTACCGTTGATGGATGGTATCGAAGTCTGCAAGAATGTACGAAAAGAGTCCGAAGTACCCATCATAATGGTCACAGCTAGAGTCGAGGAAGATGACCGACTCGTGGGACTCGACATTGGTGCCGATGACTATGTTTTAAAACCGTTCAGCCCAAGAGAGTTAGTCGCACGCGTAAACGCAGTGATCAGGCGCACTACTACGTCGAAAGCAAATTATAAGGTCGAAGATAGCCAAGTGAGTACCGGAGACCTAGCCATTGATTTTGATCGCCATACAGTCACGATATTGGGAACAGAGATCGAGCTTACTCCAACCGAGTATCGTCTTCTCGCGTATTTCATCGAAGTTAAAGGAAGGACCGTTTCTCGTGACCAGATAATAGAGAATGTTTTTGGTTACGATTTTTCAGGTTATGATCGAACCGTGGATACTCATGTATCTAACCTACGAAAAAAGCTCGAGGCGGCAAATCCAGACATGCAACATTTAAAAACGATGTATGGAGTTGGGTACCGATTCGATGTTTAATTGGTTATCTGGTCTTCAAGCGCGACTAACACTAGGGTTTGCAATAGTCCTCGCATTATCAATCGCTGCAGTAAGCGCTTATTCAGCATATGCAACGAAATTAGAGACGGAGAAATTTGCACGAGAAATCGAGCTTGCCCGTGCAGAAAGAGCTGAACAACTAGTTAGAGATACGTTCGAAGCTAATCGCAATTGGGGCGAAGTACAGTATGCAGTCCAACAGGTAGGTAATCTCTTCGGTTGGAGGGTCGTTTTTGAGAACGAGTCAGGACTTATAGTGGCTGACTCTCACCAAATCACTAAAAACTCGCAAGGATTATTTGAATCTATGGGAGAGAGATTTGAAAAAACCACTAACTTCACAAAAAGACCTGTTCTGTTGAACGGTAAGCTAATCGGACACATGCTAGTTGACGAAAGACCAAGTCATAATGAACGCCCACTGTCGATACGTGAATTCTATAATTCGCCGTTTGCCAACTTATTAGCCGAACAGACCACCAATAAATCGTTCACACCTAGCCCTACCCAAATACCATCTACCGCCACAGAAACGCTAGTACAAGAAGTTCTTGAATATGTCGATCCACCGCTATCAAATCTTCAAGCCTCATTCCAACGCTCCTTACTAATAGCAGGAATAGCAGCGGGACTCGGTGGACTTCTATTAGTAATGCTACTAACACGCCAAGCCTTAACTCCTGTTCGCAATCTCACCAAGGCTGCTAGCAATCTAGGTGCAGGAGATTTAACCCAACGAGTACATTCAAATGGCGGTGATGAAATAGGAAAACTAGCAGATACCTTCAACAACATGGCAAGCAAGCTTGAAACTGCGATCGAACATCGTAGGCAACTTACCGCAGATGTAGCACATGAACTTCGTACTCCATTAACTAATATTCAAGGATACGTCGAAGCAATTAAAGATGGCGTAGTAAGCGCAGACGAAGACGTAATAAGCACAATACACACACAGACAATACATCTTTCTAAACTCATCGATGATCTTAGAATGCTTGCCATTGCGGATGCAGGTGCTTTGGCATTAAACAAATCGCATGGCTCACCAATAGCAGTTATTGAAGATTCAGTAGCTGATTTCAGACAAAGAGCTCGCGAAGATAATATCGACCTCAAGTTCTCGATTAATGGTACAACCACCGAAATTAATTTTGATGAAACTCGTATGAGACAAATCGTATCTAATTTAGTTGAGAATGCTCTAACCCACACGCCAAATAATGGACAGGTCAATGTCAAGTTAACCGGCAGTGATCTAGGTCTGGAACTGCTTGTTTCTGATTCCGGGATTGGTGTATCAAAAACCGACCTGCCCAGAATTTTCGACCAGTTCTACCGGACTGATCAAAGCCGTACACGGTCGACCGGTGGAGCAGGTTTGGGATTAACAATCGTCAAACGATTGGTAGAAGCCCATGACGGGAAAATCTCAGTCAACAGCCAGCCTGGTTATGGAACGACTTTCAGAGTGTTCATCCCTTTTACGCAGGAACTCACCAATTGATTATATTTTCAAGATAGGACTGGAATGAGTCACCAGATAGAGTTAGTCGCTTTTGATCTTGGAAATGTTCTTTGCAGAGTAAATGAAATCCCGGCATCTAAGATCTTTGCTGATCTCTCCAATAGACCATGGCAAGAAGCGCGAGAGATAGTCTTCGGACAAAAGCAAAAAAATAAGTTCGAAAGAAATCAAATTACGTTTAACGAGCACGCCGTCCATGCACTAGATGCATTAGGAATCAATATGGGGCTACAAGAATTCATCGAGCTATACGACAGCGTACTAGTTCCATCAGAAGAGATGTACCCGCTAGTAGAGGCATTAGCTAAACAAATCCGAATTGCACTTGTTTCCAATACAAGCGAGCCTCACTGGAATTGGGCCGATAGAACATTGCCTTTCAGTTCCAAATTTGACCCCGTGATTACCTCATACACCGTTAGGACAATGAAGCCAGAGTTAGATTTCTATAATGCTTTATTGAACCAGTCAGAAGTCGCAGCAAAAAATATTCTGTTTATTGACGACATACCGGAAAACATTTTGAGTGCACGTCAAATGGGAATACGAGGACATCAGTTTATTGATAAGCATTCTTTAGAACAGCATTTACAAGTGCTTGGAATTACTAGTGCTTGACTAACGATTCGTCGGTAAACTGCTTGTCGTTCTAAATACAGCCCAAAATTCAACAATGGAATTACAAGACAACAATGTCCACAATCGCTTTTCTAGCACAACTCACAACTGAGGAACACCGACTACGCTACGATCTTTTGAAACGTCATGCTGGATCAGACGTGAACGTAATCAATGTAGACCCATCTCTATCCCATGGGGAGTTAATCGAAGCATTAAAAGATGTTGATGTCGCTGTGCCTTGGCTCGCATCAGTGCCATTAGACCTAGCCGAACGTCTACCTAATCTCAAACTTGTCCAGTTACTAACAGCAGGATTTGACTCTGTTGATGTAGTAGGTCTCAGCAAACTTGGAATTGCAACCGCAAATAATGGCGGATCAAATGCCATTTCAGTATCGGAGCACACAGTTACCTTGATGCTCAACGTATATCGACGAATCATGGAAGCATGGTCCAATACGGTGAAAGGTGATTGGCGAGCGATTATTGACCAACTTCCTGTTAGAAGTGAGATCAATGGCAAAACGATCGGTATCATAGGTTTCGGTAATATCGGTAGACAAGTCGCACGACGGTTATCAGGTTTTGACTGCGAAGTTCTCTATTACGACACTGTAGAACTAATGCCAGGCAGAGACCGGGAGCTAGGCGCACAAGCTATCGGGCTTGAGCATTTACTTAGAGCTAGCGATATCGTTACGGTTCATGTGCCGCTTAACAGCACAACGCGCGGAATGATCGGGGCCCATGAATTTAAATTAATGAAAAACACCGCAATATTTATCAATACATGCCGCGGTCCTGTCCATAACGAGTTAGACCTAATCCACGCTTTACAGAGTGGAGAAATCGCTGGCGCAGGGCTTGATGTTCTAGACAAAGAGCCCCCAGATCCCAATAACCCACTACTAACTATGCCTAATGCTGTAGTCACTCCACATTGGGCCGGGGGGACCGGTGAAGGCAACGAGCGAGCCGCTATATTTGCGTTAGCAAACCTAGATAGAGCAGTGGAGGGCCGCAACATACTATCTGTAGTGGATCCCGAATCAATTTTTTAGCGCCATGTTATTGCGCAGTGTAGCCACCATCGACAGGCAAATTAACACCCGTTATGAAAGACGATTCATCCGAAGCTAAAAACAACGCTGCATTTGCAATTTCGTCCGGATTTCCTAGACGCCCCATCGGATGAAGTGATTTGAGTCTCTCGTGTATATCGCTATCATCAACCAGAGTTTGCACTAAAGGAGTATAAGTAAATCCAGGACAAAGCGAATTAACTCTGATTCCCTCCCTCGCCAATGCAACTCCCATGTCACGGGTCATTTGAACCACTCCTCCTTTTGTATGAGGATAGGGATTGAATCCATCACTGATACCTTGAGCGTACCCGACAAGTCCAATTATGGAAGCAAGGTTGACAATAGAACCGCTACCCTGCTTTCGCATCTGATCTACCGCAAACTTGGACATCAACATTGTGCCCTTTAAATTAATACTTACTACAAAGTCCCAAGTTCTTTCAAAGTCCCAGTCCTTTGGAGCGTACCTAGGAGTGACACCTGCACTGTTTATCAGAATGTCAAAACCACCTAACTTATCTACGGTTTCACCTACCAGTCGTTCACATTCATCTCGTTTTGACACATCCCCTGCAAGAGCAATAGCATCACCGCCACTAGAAATAACAGACTTAGTCACCCGTTCAGCAGATGAAAGTTTAAGATCCGATACGGCTACTCTCGCCCCTTCATTTGCAAACAGATGCGCCATCGCATCACCCAAACCTGATCCACCGCCAGTAATATGCGCTATCTTTCCTTCAAGCCTGCCTGCCATATGAAATCTCCTGTAATGTCAATTAACTACAGCAACCCGAATAACGAATCGAAATACCCAATCCAGACCCGATTCTAATTCGAGTTCGCAAGACCGTAACGACTAATGCAAAGTAATATTGGGTAGATATGCCCTCTTCAACAAAAAAACGCCGCAACCCCCGTCAGAGAAGTTCTACTGCCCGTCAGAAAAAAGAACCACAGCCCAAGATGAATCTTCGGTCAAACGCTATCAAAAGACGAACAAAGCGTGATGGACCGACTATATACCCGATGGTGTTTGCAGGACCGTTACGCCGCCTATATGCATTCACTATAGACCTTGGGCTGATAATGATGGTTATTTACAGTGTTGCTCCCCTTGCGAACGGAAACTTATTCAACGAAAAAGCTGCTCCACAAGACATCGTCTTTTTCCTTGGATATTTCATCGTGCCAACCATCATATGGGGGCGCACGCCCGGAAAATGGGTGGCGGGAATCGTTGTAGTTGATTCAGATGGAAGAACACCGGGGCCAGCTGCAATCCCAAGGGAGATGATAGGAAAACTGGTGTCATATTTATCATTTGGAGTTGGAATTCTGTGGCTGATACTGGATCAAAAGCGGCAAGGATGGCATGACAAAATCGCAGGCACTTACGTTGTTGACAATCCTTACTCTGGGGGGCCTAAATTCTTGAAAGATTTCTTGAAACTAGGCGAAAAAAAGGCTAAGGAGATCAAAAAATCTGATGGCGCGACCAAAAAAAATAAAAATATGAACCAAGAAACTGAAAAATAGATAATGGATAAACTGAGCGATCTTTCAGGATCAATTAGTCAACCATAAAAAGGAAATTAGGATGGCGATCTCTCGAAAAGTTCGAGAACAGATGAATAACAGCTCTTGGATCCGTCGAATGTTTGAAGAAGGAATCGAACTCCGAAAAATACATGGACCTGAGAATGTTTTCGATCTATCTTTAGGCAATCCACTACTAGAACCACCACCAGAATTTAAGGCTGAGTTAAGCCGACTTGTTAACGATAATTCTCCAGGATTTCACCGTTACATGCCCAATGGGGGATTTCCAGAAGTGCGCGCCAAGGTAGCTAAGGTTTTAGCTGAAGAATCTGGCGTCGCCTTCTCAGGCACAGAAATATTGATGACAGTTGGTGCCGCCGGAGCGTTAAATACCATTCTCAGATCAATTCTTGACCAAGAAGATGAAGTAGTACTAATAGCACCATTCTTTGCTGAGTATGTTTTCTATATCGAACACCAAACCGGAGTGCCAAAGTACGCAGTTTGCGATAAAAACTGGATTCCTGACATCGGATCACTAGAATCAGCAATAGGACCGTCAACGCGGGCAGTCATAATCAACTCTCCTAACAACCCTACAGGGGTTATATATCCGGAGTCATCGATAGCTGAAATCTGCCAAACCATTAGAAAAGCGGAAGAAACTTACGGCACTCAGATTTATCTAATTTCAGATGAGCCTTACCGAAAACTAATCTACACTGATGCGCCCTACCCATTCATTTTCAATCATCACCCACGATCAATCGTCGCAACATCACATTCAAAAGACCTTGGTCTAGCTGGTGAACGAATTGGATACATCGCTGTTAATCCCAATGACCCAGATAAAACTGATCTCCTAGACGCTCTAAATTTCTCGCTTCGCACGCTGGGGTTTGTGAATGCACCCGCCCTAATGCAGAGGGTAGTTGCCGGTATCCAACAAGCGACCGTTGACATCAACATCTATCGAGCAAAGCGAGATCTACTTTTTAAATCATTAAAAAAAATCGGATATGAGTGTGTTGAACCGGATGGTGCTTTCTACCTATTTCCGAAAACCCCAATAAGTGATGACGAACATTTCGTAGCACAACTACAAAAAAGGTTAGTGCTGGTCGTGCCAGGAATAGGTTTCGGGACACCCGGATTTTTCCGTGCATCTTACTGTGTCGATGACTGGGTAATCGAAGGTGCTATTCATGGGTTGGAAGAAGCATTCAACCAGGCGAACAGCTAAGTCTCTAGAGGCTCCTTTAATCCTGTGCCAGTTATCGGCACACAAACCTTAGAACCCGAGGCAATGACGCCCGATTCAATCAGTTTTTCGAGCCCTGCGAAAGCGCCAACCGAAGTCATTTCAGCAAATATTCCTTCAGAAGACGCAAGTCTCGACTGCCAAGCTACCATAGAGTCCTCTGAAACCGTAACTCCGGTTCCGTTCGTACCCCGTATAGCATCGAGCATCTCGGATAGTCTTGGGGGTTTCGATACCGCTATCCCAGAGGCACCTGTTGGTCGGGCGTCATGATGAGTCCAAGCTTCGCCATTTAAAGCTGCCACAACGGGTCGTACTGAAAATGCCTGGACTCCGTGGAAACTTGGAATTCTCGAGATAACACCGCTATCAAATAATTCCTGATAGCCTCTCACCATACCGAGCAGCAGTGATCCGTTACCTACCGGCAATACGACATGATCAATTGCGTCATCAAGAAAAGCGACGACCTCAAAACTCACTGCTTTCATCCCTTCGGAAAAATATGGGCTCAAATTGTGTGACATGTAAATAGAGTTGTTGTCTGCCACATACTGCTCTGCAGCATCCGTAGCTGCCTGTCGAGAACCTGAAATCTTATGCAATGTCGCACCGTATATCTGAATTTGATCGAGTTTTCCAGTAGCTGCGTTCGATGGAGTGAACACGTTAGCCTTGAGCCCTGCAGACGCAGCGTAAGCAGATAAAGACGCACCAGCATTACCCGAAGAATCTTCGACAAATTCCGTTACTCCCAAGTCCCTTCCCATAGTCGTTAGAATCGCTGACCCCCGATCTTTGAATGATCCTGTAGGGGACATAAATTCGAGCTTAGCCCACAAGGATTCAAGTCCAAGTTCTTCGCAAGTATCCTCCAAACGAATCAATGGAGTTTCACCTTCACCAAGGGAATTAATCAGTGATATATCACTTATAGGCAACCGAGGTTTATTGGAACTCGGCAATTCGAGATATTCAACAGAAAACAATCCACCACATTGATGACAATTAAGATCTACTATCGAAGGCTCGTGGGTCGTTGCGCAATCGATACATCGTAGTTGATGTTTGGTCAAAATTAGACCTCTTCTCCGTCATTATGATGTTTCGCATCCTTTGGCGATGCCTCTAGATTTTCTACTTCATTAAGAGTTGGTCGAAATCTCACACCTGACCGTGCAAATCCTCCGCCGACTCCAATCACATGACCATCAGCCCTCCAACATGCAGCACCAGACATTTGACCACCCGGATCAAAACGTATGACATTCATACCGCCACCGATGGCTGTTACAGGTGTAACTCGATGTCCCTTTGCGGCTATAGAGTCTCTGACAACGGTTGGAACGCCAGTTTCTATTTCGACGTCTTGGCCTTGAGTCCAAACCCTAGGGGCCTCGACTGCCTCCTGTATCGACATACGATGATCAATTAAGTTCACAATAGCCTGAAATACTGAAGTGAATATCCTGACCCCGCCAGGCAGGCCAATCGCAAACTCAGGGAAACCGTCTCTTAAGACAATAGTTGGGGCCATGCTGCTAGTTACTCGTTTTCCAGGCTGCACCGACAAAGTCTGACCTGGGTGAGGGTCAAACATCTGTTGAGTATTGTTAAGTAACATCCCTGTGCCAGGAATAGTGATTTTTGAACCAAATAGTTCGTTGATAGTCTGAGTAGTAGCAACAACGTTCCCGTCAGCATCAGCTACAGTCACATGCGTCGTATGATCTGGTTCATTTGAAACAGGATTAATCTCCGGGGATGCTTTATTAGGATCAAAATTATCGATGAAGTCTTCTACATAGTGCTTCGAAATTAATCGATCAACTGGTACTTCAACGAACTCAGGATCTCCTGTATATCGGTTTCGATCAGCAAACGCTTTTTTCATAGACTCTAAAAGTAAATGAATTGAGTCAGCAGTGCCGAAACCCATATTTGCGACATCGAACTGTTCAAGAATATTCAGCATTTCAACGATGTGTATTCCTGCGGCTGAAGGTGGCGGAGCTCCAAAAATTTCAAAACCTCTATATTCACCTCGAACTGGCTTGCGCCAAACAGTTCGGTAATTTGCGAGATCTTCTCTGGTAATAATGCCGCCGTTGCGACTCAAATAATCACATACGATGTCTCCGAGTGTACCGTTATAAAGATAATCGGAGCCATTCTCTACCACACCGCGCAGTGTTCTGGCATAGTCTGATCTGTCAACGCGATCTCCAGCTCTCAGAGGTTTTCCAACTGGCATGTACGTATTTGCTGTTTCAGGGAAACTTTGAATGACGTCCTGCATTTGAACAATTGTTTCATGCAGATATTCACTCGCAATAAAACCTCTGGTCGCAAAACGAATTGCTGGCTCCATAATCTCTGCAAGTGACATCGTGCCCCAGGCTTCGAGTGCTTCTACCCATGCTTTAAGCGATCCAGGAACACCAACTGACAAAGAGCCTATAGAATTCAGATCATCTACAGATTTAAGATATTCGGAACCTGAGTCAGCTATTGGCGTATACATCGTCTCGGTGCAACTCGCTGGTGCAGTTGAATAGCCATCGATCACATATTGCTCGCCATCCGCAAGACGGACGTTCATGTGACCAGCACCAAAAATTCCTACCATCATTGGCTCGACGACCGACAATGAAAATAGCGCCGCCACTGCAGCATCGACTGCATTACCCCCAGCCAAAAGCATTTCTGAACCAGCAGCAGTACCTAAGGGATGATTTGTAACAACCACACCCTTTGACCCGGATGCCGGTCGCTTTTCCGTTTGAAATTGAGTTCCTGCGTTGGATCGCCAGTTAGTTCTAATCATACGCTCCCGCCAGTACCTACCATACATGCATCATTAATTCAGATTTCATTTTCTTTAGTTTCGAAAACTGACTCAGAATTCTAGACTCTGATATCTAACACTAGGAGCATCAATTATTGACGGTTAATCATGTTGTTAGTTTCATTGGTCGAGAATAAATTATTCACCATAAGTTTATTGATATACACATTCCTGCGCTTAAACCGTATTTATGTTTAGGAGATAACGATGACCCAAATGGGAACTTCTGCTGTTTGGCACGATGCCGACCAGAGCTGGGAGATGCGCGAATTGCCGCTTCCGGAACTGGAGGCAGATGCTATACAAATTCGAGTCCGCGCAACTAGTATCTGTGGATCTGACCTACATATATGGCGGGGTGACGGCATACCTGAAAATGCACCTCCACGTGACCCATTTGTTTTTGGGCATGAAATGATGGGTGAAGTTGCCGCCATGGGAAATAAAGTAAGTACTGACTCCATGAGACGCCCCCTCAAAGAGGGAGATCGAGTAGCCTTTTCGTACTTTTTCCCATGTGCTCGCTGCTACAACTGTCTTCGAGGAGAGTTTGGCGCATGTAAATTCCGATTAGGTAGGAAACCATTGGAAGAATGGCCGGTATGTAACGGTGGATTCGCCCAATACTACTATCTGCGCAACCCAAACTATGTCTTCAAACTCCCGGATACGATCAGCAATGCGGCGGCAGCGCCGATCAACTGTGCCTTAGCACAGGTGTACGAAGCAATGCATCTAGGTGGCGTCAAACTCGGCGATAACGTTGTGGTTCAAGGTGCTGGTGGACTTGGCGTAAACGCCACTGCGGTTGCTAAAGAATTGGGTGCATCCAAAGTAATCGTGATCGACGGGCAGAAGCCACGTCTAGATCTCGCCATACAATGCGGAGCAACGCACACTATTGATATGAATGAATATGACACACCTGAATCTCGAATTGATCGAGTGATGGAACTAACTAACGGTATCGGCGCGGATAAGGTAATTGAGGTTGTGGGATTTCCCGCAGTTGTCGAGGAAGGGCTCAAGATGGTCCGTATGCGAGGTATCTACCTTGAAATCGGACACATATCGCCTAACTCGTTTGTTTCAATAGATATGTCGACAATGGTTTCAAATCAAGTTCGTTTCTACGGGATTCAACACTACGATCCTTGGATCATACCGAATGCAATCGATCTACTAGAAAGAACCTCAGATAAGTACCCATTAACCAGCGTCATTTCCCACGAATTTCCGCTAGACCAGATCGATAAAGCATTTGAAACAGCAGAATGGTTGGGAACACAAAAAGGCAGCGAGGTGACACGCGCTATCGTAGCGCCATAGCAAAAACCCATCACAAAATAGCAACGGCGGCGCAAAGAAAGGTTTTTCCAATTACATCAAACACAAAACCCAACTTCCTAGTGATCATGTCTGATGAACACGGCGCTCAGTTTTCTTCAACTTACGGGCATACGATCGTCGAAACACCTAACATGGATCGACTCGCCAAACAAGGCGCGACATTCGAAGCAAATTACTGCAACTCGCCGTTATGCATTCCTTCTCGCGCTTCGTTCATGACAGGACAGTATGTTTCAACAAATGAAGTATGGGATAACACGAAGCCAATGGCAGTCGACAAGCTTACTTGGCCGTATTTGCTGAGAAATGAAGGGTATGACACTGCACTCAGTGGAAAAATGCACCTTGTGGGCCCAGATCCTCTTCACGGATTCGAACAACAGTTATCTCGTGATCCTCACATCGAAAAACCGTTAGATCATTATCGTTGGTCTAACGGAATCCCTGAAGCAGACGAGGATTGGTACGGAGTAAGAGAAGCGGATCCTGGTGTCAGCCCAATGATCCAGGCCGATGACGAAATGGAGCAGGCTGCGGTCAATTATTTATCTGCGCCTGAAAGACATGAAAAACCCTTCGCTTTATGCGTTGGCTTCATAGCGCCGCATTTCCCATTCATCGTACCGGACGAGTACTTTTACAAGTATTACCCAGATAACGTAGATATGCCAAATATTCCAGCTGGGCACATAAATGATTTGCCAGCTTCAGCTCAACGTCTAAGAAAAATGTTCGGATTAGATGGCAATTGGAATGAAGATGAAATCGCTCGCGCTAGAGCAGCATATTTTGGTCTCTGCACATATCTTGATGACAAAATAGGCCACTTGATGGATATCCTTGAAGAAACAGGTTTATCAGAAAATACAGTAATAATTCATACGTCAGACCATGGAGATATGCTAGGTGAACATGGGCTGTGGAGAAAAATGTGTTTTTACGAACAATCAGCAAACGTTCCGTTGCAGATATCCTGGCCAGGTAAATTCGATGGTGATCAGCGCATTTCCCAAGCCGTTTCTAACGTTGACGCTGTAGCCACAATTCTAGAATTATCGGGAATTGACATTGCGAAATTAAACCTCGACGGGAACTCATTAATCAACGCTTTGAATGGCGATACCTCAGGACTGCATGACATCGCAATATCCGAACATTTCGCCCACGGAACCGATCGTGCAATGGGTATGGTTCGCTCGGACAAATGGAAACTATGCTATGGACATGGTAGCCCACCAGAACTCGAGCTATACGATCTTACAGAAGATCCGAATGAGTTTAATAATCTAGCTAACTCCCCAGAACATTTAACAACCCAAAATCGTCTACTAAAAATACTTCTCGATCAATGGGGGGATCCTGATCTACTAACTGCTCGGATTATTCAAGATCAAGAAGAACGCGAAATCATTCGAAACGTAACAGGTATAGGAACAATTTTTTAAAACTTTGCTACATAGCGAGTGAGTGAAAAAATTTATTCATGTCAATTAATAATTCGGTCAATTCAAATCTAATATCTGATCTTTCCAACG
>MDTE01199535.1_pt1 | contig 16239 bp, 13 predicted proteins | sample 811231 | NCBI WGS metagenome assembly MDTE01 (sample SAMN05326651, study PRJNA326480) | marine metagenome | isolation source: seawater | place: Indian Ocean: Red Sea | collected 2010
ACTATTACAAAGCAAAAGGTTTGCTCGGCTTAATCCAGTCCTCAAATTTCTCAAATCTCTTTTCCTCAAAAATCCAGGGTTTTGATCTCCGATTTCAATGACTTCACCATCAATGTTCATCGTCGTTGGAAATATGTGAAACAAATCATGAACATAAACTGAAACGGGAATGTTAGCATTTTTGGGTATGAGATGTGCTTGTTCTTGGTCTGTGATATGAAGAAGGTCAATTTTCTGTTTTGAGATTGCCTTTCGTACCATTTTTGGATGCGAAAACCATCTCAAAAATCCTTTTTTTAATGGGTTGCTTGTAAGAGCATACTCTAGGCTTTCAGCACAATGAAATCCTTCCACATTACCACTCTTTAGCAAGTCAAGGAATCGCGTATGTGTTCCTCCGAGTCCAGATTTTGCAGAGAGGGCACCGCCTCTTGCCACCAGAACCCTGTGCATGAACTGGGATGAGGTTTTACCCATAAGCGAACTGGACTCATGGGTATAAAAAAGTAAGAAAAAAACTGCTTTTCGTCATGTAACAGATATAGTTGAATGTCTTAACTTGCACGTGAGCGATGGAAAACCTAAGTTGTTGATTGCCAAAGGCAGTTTTGCAACCATGGGAGGGGCTGAAAGGGACCTTCTGCGTGTCATTCCATATTTGAAAGAACATTTCGAGCTCACAGTTACTACACTCGTATCAGTTCCTGAATTAGAAAAAATATGCAATTCCAACGGTATTGCATTGCTTACACCCGCTGCTCCTTGGAAAATTCCTGCCGGACTTTTTGCTGCTCTTTTTGACAAGGTCAGAAAAAGTGCAAGAAAGGCTTGGAAATCATGTGATGGCTTAGAAAAAGCCTTGGATGAACATCAGTATATCTACTTGGTAAGTGGGGATGGTTATCTTGGATTCATCCAAAACCTTCCCCCCAACAAAAGAATCCATTTACAATTACATGAGCCACATCGTGGCTTACATGAAGACAGTCTCCACAGAACCATAACCGGTGGATTCAAACGCCCTTGGTGGATGACTTCCTTGATTTTGAGAAAGAGTAGAAAAAATGATCAAAAAATCATTCGAGATTTTTTTTACACGGAAAACACATCAATAAGTGGAAATTCAAATTTTTCGGCAAAGCGTGCACATGAAGTTTACGATATTGACCCTAGTGTGTTGTGGCCATGCGTCGATTTCAATGAATTTTCACCAACTGATGATGGTTCTAAGAATCCAGTCAAAGATCAATTTTCAGGAGACTATGTCGTTAACGTTGGAACCGCATCATGGGCCAAAGGCGTTTGGGAGGTTATTTCCATGCTCAAGGGTTCTGGACTTTCCTTAGCGCATATTGGTGGCGGTGCTTCGAAAACACTTGAAAAAATTAAACAACACGCAAACCAAAACAATGTTCCGATATGGATCGCACCAAGAATTCCATCAAATGAATTGGCAGTGATTATGCGAGATGCAAGGGCGGTAATTAGTATGGCACATAAGGAGCCATTTGGCCTTACTCCAATCGAGGCTTTTGCTGTTGGTACTCCTGCTATTTTTGTAAATGAGGGCGGTTTTCAAGATACGATCACTGATGGGATTTGCGGACGTTTAATCGAAAGAAAAGATGTCGAAGAATGGCATCGTGCATTACAAGAAGCAGCGGACCCCAAGAAAAGGGCAAATTGGGCTGAATCCGGAAGAAATCGAATTGAGACGATGGGGCTGAAGCCAATTGATTTGGCAAATAGAATCATGCAATTGTTACTAAATTAAGCCGGTGGAACCGGTGGCATAAGCCCATTTGCAAGGGCTTCTTCTACAATTTTCATATCGCTATCGACCATCATCTGGACCAATTGTTCAAAGGTTGTTTTTGGTTCCCATCCCAACCTTTCTGCAGCAAGTGAGAAATCTCCTATGAGGAGGTCGACTTCTGCTGGGCGGAAAAATTTTGGATTCGTACGAACTCGTACAACTCCGTTGTTATCGGTCGCAATTGTATCGACTCCATCGCCAGACCATTCGAGTGTCATGCCGATTCTCTCAAATGAAAGATTGATCATTTCTTTGACACTGTGCGTTCTTCCAGTTGCAATTACGAAATCTTGAGGTGTATCTTCTTGCAACATCCTCCATTGCATCTCTACGTAATCACCAGCATATCCCCAATCTCTCTTTGCAAGTACATTTCCAATCCATAAACATTCATCTAAACCATGACCAATTCTTGCTACGGTCATGGTCACTTTTCGAGTTACAAACTCCAATCCTCTTCTGGGGCTTTCATGATTGAAAAGAATACCTGTGCAAGCAAATAACCCATATGATTCACGATAATTCCTCGTAATCTCATACGCAAAAACTTTCGCAACACCGTAAGGAGAGCGGGGATAAAATGGTGTCATTTCTGTTTGTGGGATTTCTCGGACCTCACCAAATTGCTCAGATGAACCTGCTTGGTAAAAACGACAATCTGGTTTCACTCTTTTTATCGCTTCAAGACAGCGAAGTGTGCCCAACCCGGTTACATCTGCGGTCATCGTAGGAGAACGCCAAGATTCTGGAACAAAGGATTGAGCACCTAAGTTGTAAAATTCATCAGGTTGAATTTCTTGTACGGCATTATCGATACTTGATTGATCGGTGAGGTCGCCGTTAATGAGATGGAAGCGCTCGTGGTCCATGAGATGATTGATCAAACTCCTTCCAAGATTTTGCTGACTTGTTCGTCGAACAAGCCCATGGACCTCATATCCTTTTTCTAGCAATAGTTCGGAAAGGTAAGAACCATCTTGTCCAGTAACGCCAGTGATGATGGCAACCTTTCTCTCGGACATAGGTTTACGAGGTGTGGAGTCTTTTTGAATACAATTGCTTTTTTTCATCATCCATGTTCCATCAATTAAGCGTTTAATTGATGTGCTGTACCTCATGGGCGTATTATGGGACATATTGAACGGGTAGCAATTATCGGTGCTGGAAATATGGGTTCTGGTATTGCCCAAAAATCTGCACAAGAACATTTTATGGTAGAAATGGTTGATAGAGAGCAACAATGGGTTGAGAGAGGAGAATCAATCATCGCTGAATTTCTTACTGAAGCCGTTGAAAGGCGAATTTTTCGCCCCCATCAAGTCGAGGAAATTCAATCCCGAATTTCAAGTGTGGTAGGGGTAGAAAATACATCTCAACAAACCGACCTCGTAATTGAAGCAGTCTTCGAAGATCTAGAAGTAAAGGCTCAGGTTTTTGATTTACTCAATGAAACCTGCGATGAATCTTGTATTTTCGCTTCAAATACTTCCTCGCTATCCATTGATGAATTAGCAGAAAGAAGTGGAAGACCTGATCGATTTATTGGTTTGCACTTTTTTTATCACCCTGCAAAAAACAGACTCATTGAGGTCATTCCTGGAACGAAAACTACGCAGGACACTATCGATAAGGTGATTCAATATTGCCGAACACTTGGCAAAGTGGTCATTGTTTGTGCAGATCGGCCAGGTTTTGTTGTCAACCGGTTTTTCGTGCCTTGGTTGAACGAAGCTTGTTTATTACTTGAGGAGGGTGTTGCGACTGCCGCACAAATTGATGCGGTTGCTATGAGAGCGTTCAAAATAGGCATGGGGCCCTTTGCACTCATGAATCTTACAGGACCTCCAATCGCTTTACATTCAAGTGATTACTTAGCCGAGCAGTTAGATACACCAAGATACAACGGTGCTGAGAATCTTCGAAGTCTTGTTGATGCAAATGCATCATGGGATTTGAATGGAGATTCAAATTGTGATGAAAACGCTGAGATGGTCATCAAGGAAAGACTCATGGGTCAAGTCTTCGCTGTTGCTGGACAAATTGTTGATGAAAAAATTTGCTCTCTTGAAGATGTTGATAGAGGGGCAAAAGTTGGTTTAAGATGGGCTAAGGGTCCTTTTGAATTGATGAACAGAGTTGGAATTATAGAATCCAAAAGAATGGTTGAGAAGTATTGCGAACTTTCCAACCAAGAAATTCCTCAGTGTCTGCAAAGAGATACACCGTTTCATTTTTCTTGGGTTGACCGTGAAATTAGAAACCGAATCGCTACTATCACCATAAATCGACCAGAAGCCATGAATGCTCTCAATGAAGCAGTTGTTGCCCAACTGAGTGAAGTCGTGGAAGAAATCAACCAGTCGGATGATGTAGATGTGATTGTGATTGACGGCGCTGGCAAAGCATTTGTTGCTGGTGCGGATGTCAAATTTTTCGTTGATAAAATCCGGGCTGAAGCAATCCCAGAAATTTACGAATTCACGGCTCAAGGACATCAATTACTCAATATGATCGAATCAAGTGAAAAAACAACCATTGCTCTCACCACTGGACTTGCGCTTGGAGGAGGGCTTGAACTCGCGCTTTCCTGTGATTATCGTATCGGAACCCGACGCACGAGTTTTCGATTCCCTGAAACAAGTATTGGCATTTACCCTGGTCTAGGAGGTACTCAACGCCCTCCAAGGATTTGTGGCATTCCTGCCGCTAGGTATGCCGTATTGGCTGGAAATCATGTCGATTCACAGACAGCAATGGACCTTGGTCTCATCACGCATTTGGTTGATACGAATGAAATTAATCAGACGATTGAGAATATTCAATCGATTGGTAAACCCAAAGAAAAATATCCTGCGAAACCCGCGAATCCAGAATCTTCTGTAGCAAAGTTTGCTGAGAAATTTTTTGCCGATATCAACATGGAAAAAATCCTTGCTGCAGAGGTGCCATCTGGTTTTGATGAACAAGACCCACTGGTAATCAGGCAGATGAAGCAACTATCTCGTACCGCTCCAATTGCATTAAAGATGGCAGAGAAATTAATCGAGGCAACTAGTGATACAAACCTCTATGATGGCTTATCCATGGAATTATCTCAATTGCATGAGATTTTTGGCACTTCTGATGCATTAGAGGGATTAAGTGCTTTGATTGAGGGAAGAAGACCAACATACTCAAACTCATAGGGCCTTGCGAATAAAGTGCATCTTATATGCCATAGGCTTGAACGACAACCATGCCTGAACCGCCGATGCGTCTTCCCAAGGAGAACATCGACAAGTTGCTAAGAAGTATAGAAACTACTATGCAACAAGGTACCCTTATTCGTGAAGAGCTTTCACAAAATTTTGGTAAGGGACCTTGGGACATCACTTGGGAAGTAAAGGCTGCAGTAGAAGCATTGCATATTTTTGGGAGTAGATGGACTACTGAAATTCTAACTACGCTGTACATCGCTGGTCCAAGGCGATTTAATCAACTAAAGACACTACTAAGCGGGATCTCTAGCCGAACACTTTCCGACAAATTGCAATTATTAGTTGAGGAGAATTTGGTAGACCGAATTGTCGTCGATGGACCTCCCGTGAAAGTAAGTTATGCTCTGAGCCAGCATGGGCGTGATTGTGGAATCTTACTCTCCCCTCTCGTGGCCCACTTGAAAATGCATCTTGGTTCGATCAAAAAACAATGAGTCATGTTGAAACATTAATCAGCGGCAACAATTTTTGAATGAGAAAACTGTGAAACTCAAGAATTCTCACGAACGGATACTTCAAAGAAAACTGGCTCCCACGTCACATCCACCTTTTCATTTGTATCTGAGACGGTAGGGATTCCCGAAGTAATTGGTTCGTTAACAATTACTTCAACATCCAATTGAAACATACCTTGACCATATGATGAATTGGACCATGTCTCGGTCCAGTATGTCTCGTCCATGCCAACGACATCCATTGATTCACCATCATAATCTGGATACACATGAAGAAGGAGGGAAATCGCTTCACAATCCGATGAAACGCCGCTCAATTCATTGTTCTCGTTTTTCCAGTCTGCTGAAACATCTGTAACAGAAAGGTCTGCTGAGATTGTATCACATGGATCACCGAATTCTCCTGATGTTTCAGTGTAGGTTATTGTTATGAGCAATAGACCAAATCCGCTATTTGAATCAAAAAGATTTGAGGGTGCGGTGAAATCAATCGTCGCTTTTTCGCCATCATCAATAGTTCGAGAATCTGTGAAAATTTCTGAAGATTCTTCGAATTCGATAACATATTCTGATTGAGCATACTTGGATTGTATATCATCCCCCATGATGAACCAAAAAACGCTTGCATGGTAGAGAAATGCGACTACTAGGAATGCCAAGTAAATTGATACGTTTCTCCTAGACCCATCATTGGAGAACAAATCAGCCAACACGTTATCGTTTGGCTGCATATTAGGCACTCCTTTCTGACATGATTTCCAAAATGATGTCGAATTCCCAGACAATAAACGAAACAAGTAAGGATATCAAACAGTATAGTAAGCATGCAATCTCTATTCGGCTGATATGCTTGCGAGATATCTCGAGGTCGGGAAACCATTTGCTGTCTAAGTCCCTTCGAATATGAGATGTATTCGAAACAAGGGTTTGAAATGATTTTTCCTCCCACCCCAATCCAAGAGCAATCAGTATTCCCAAAAGTGCTGCAGAAATCATTTGATTAATTGGGACAATTGATTGAACCAACTCAAGAATAGCAGATGTTGCAACAACAATTAACACAATCGACATTGTTTTGGCCATCGGTTTTGTTTTTTCATTAATATCCAAGAGGTTGAACTTGAGCAATATGTACATCGCAATTAATGGCCGAATAATAGTGAAATGTAGCCCTGTTGTGAATGTTGACCATAATTGAACATTTTCACCTGTGTTTGATTTTACGGCGAATCCTGCATCACTACCTTGGGAATAAATCAAAAATCCAATGACTCCTAGCACAAAATAGGGCGAAACAACATACAACAAATGGTTCAAATTTCCTCTGACAGCTTGATATATTTCTACGCTAATAATCGTCAAACCTGCTGCAATTCCAATAGCATACCCTGCCCCCCAGATATAATCCCAAGTGGTTGTGGTTAACGTTTGACCAAATGGATCTAGGAAATAGAAATATTCTGATTGAAGAATGAAACCAGGCCACCACATCCAAATATGGCCTAAAACCAAGGTTGTGAAGAGGCCTGAAAGTAAGGATATGTTTTGCGTTGATTGATTCTGATGTTCCTTTGGAATCAATCTAAATCTAATGTATACTGAACCCCAGATAATAGCCGTTACGAAGTAAAACAATCCAAAAAGTGCAATGGCCGAAATGTTGAACCCCATAGCATCAAGACTAAGCCGGAATAATGCCAAAAAAACGACGAAGCCTAACCCTATTTTCACCTGTTTCAAATTTCTTAAAAGAGGTACAGGATAAAGCAACGCAATCGCCATAATACTTGATTCAAAGATGTAATCCATGGCAAAAGCGAGTTGGAACCAGAATTGCCAGACATCTCCTTCACTATCTGAATTTACGTAGCCAAATGCAGCGTTTTGAATGCCTTTCGTGATAAACATCAGGCAAAGAATGTGTGCTGCGATGGCTTCATTCCAGGGTAGTTTGCTATTTTGTCGGACGAGGCGAAGAGAAAGACCACCTAGAGCAATGCTTAGGATTGCCCCGATAAACAGAAGGTTTTGCTCGTCCACGTTTAGGTTAAATTGCGCATTAAAATGAAGTTTTTGCAGTATCAAACAGATAGATTTCCAAATTCTTCGTTCAAATGAATACTATGATACAAAGCACCGATGCTTTGAATTGTAAGTCCGCTTTGTATGCACCATGGCTCTTCTCTCTCAGTGGGTGAGACAAAGGCCATGGTTAACCACTGGTCTTGTTGGGGCTGCTGGAAGCATCTCGGGCTTTGCCCATTACATTGCGACTGGTATTGGTGCCATTGGTGTTTCAAAAGCTGGAGTCAAGACAAGATCAATCAACCACGAACACCCATTTAGATATCGTATTCTACGCACACTTGAATCTAAGCCGGGTCTATGTTACCGTGAATTACAAAGTACGATGAGTGCAGCAAATGGTACATTACGACATCATCTTGATGTTCTACAAGCACAGAAATCGATACAAGCCATAGAAGTAAATGGAAGATTGTGTTATTTCGCGGGGTCTCCTCAACAATTCGAGGACTTCAGGGGGCAGACCTTTGGTTTAGAAGAAGTGGCAATGAGAATGCCTGTTGGTTTGTCATTGGTACAAAAAACGGTGATTGATCATATTCAGAAACATGGAACTCCAAAATCTCAGGCATATTTAGCCAGAGAAATCGGACGTACGCGAGCTTCCGTTCACAGTGCTGTCAAAGTACTTCGGAGAAGGGGCATATTGCGTCAGGACAGTTTATCGCTCTCACCACTGTTCATCGATTCGAAAACATGGACTCATCAACGTATCATCGATTATGAATGGGATGATGAAAGGCATTCACGTTGAAATTCGGACCAACTCATTTCAAGTATGCGCCATCTATATGTGCCGTTGGCCAAAAATCGCTGCATGTTCGGAGTCCGCTTATCTGAGATTCCGCTTCCCGTGGCTGGTCGAGATAGAGAAGGCCTGATTGATTGGATTATTGAAACATTTAACTTAGTTAGAAGGCGAAAGGATACCAACAGCCACCAACTTGCAATGACTCCTATACATCGGATTTTAAGAGATTATTTTTTTGCTCACCCCGAGATAGGCGTCGACAGTAATCAACTTGCTGAAGATTTTGCTCTCACTCCCGCCGCCATTCATCACCACATGAATCGATTAATGCGTGCAGGTTTAGTCACTTATTCTAAAGGTCAAGGATGGAGAAAATATTTTCTCAGAGGTGGGTCTATTTCTACAGCAATATCTTACTTTTGTATGCAAGCAAGGCATGTGATGAAACAAAGAATGAGAGAAATGAAAGAGTTCTGGACTGAACCTGAACATGGACATGAAATTCTATTCTCAGGTGAAATTATGCCGTCAGTAACGATCCAACTGGCTGAATGGCAGCCGCAAAAAGAAGAATACTCCAAACTTTCCCAATTTGCTGAAGACATTGGTTTACTTGGTGAGAGGCCAGGAAAAGAGATTTTGGCGAATTCTACATCAGACTATTTGTTACGAGAACTCTTTGCACAAAGAACCATTTCATTGGATGAAGTTGCAGAAGGTATTGATCGAGCAAAATCACAACGAATACTCGAACGTTTTCGTCAAACGGGAGTGGTTGAAAGAGTACCTAGGATTGACCGACTTTCGACTGCTATTTGGTCAGCGGCCACCACTCAATTTCAAAGAAGAGGAGAGGAATGGTTGAGCAAGAAAGGAGGATTCCAGCGACTTGAGGTTTCTGATGAAATGTTGGAATCAATAAAAGAAGGAAAACTAACCCCCGATTTGACTGAATCATTCCTTGAATCAATGACCGTTGAGAGAAAAATGCTGTTACTCAACTTGTTAGGAGGAAGCCTTGCTAATGGATATCGGTTATGTGGCTCTACTAATGAGATGGTTGAGAGAAAAATGTCTGATCATCTTGAACGTATACTGAGAAGAATACAACGAGTAGGGGACATGCTTGAAAAAGATAATTCTAACAGCACTACTCAATGAGTGCTGTCATTTTACCCTCTCAAGGCGTCTGGGAAGGGGAAAAAAGGCAACTTTTCTTAGCACCAATGTCGGGTGTTTCTGAATTACCATACAGATTATTGGCGAAAGAGTGTGGGGCGGATATAACGATCACGGAATTTACATCTTCCAGTGCTCTTACTAGGGAAGTAACAAAATCTTGGGCAAGAGTTGAAAGCCATAAGGATGAATCACCATTTATTCCACAAATTTTTGGAGGAAATCCGGAAGAAATGGTACAAGCAGCAAAGATGTTGGATGATGAGGCTGACATTATTGATCTAAACTTTGGTTGTCCCGCTCCAAAGGTGACAAAGATTTGTGCAGGAGCAGCCCTGATGGGGCAACCGGATGATCTTGTGGAGATGACAGCCTCGATTATTGAAAATGTTCAATCTCCAGTAACTGCAAAAATGAGGCTTGGCACTGGTTCGGGTCACCACAATGTGTTAGAAATCTCCAAACGACTAGAAGAAATTGGTGTGAAAAGAATTTGCGTTCATGGCAGAACTCTGAATCAAAAATATCGTGGTGAAGCCGATTGGGGAACCATTGCTGAAGTGGTCGAAGAAATCGACATTCCAGTCATTGCGAATGGAGATATTGTCGATACAAAGTCTGCAAAATTGTGTCTTGAATTGACAAATGCTGCGGGATTGATGATTGGTCGTGGAGCAATTGGTCGACCAAACATCTTTGCTGAAATTAAGGTTGGTTTAGGTTGGGAAAAAGAAGAAAATTTACCTTGGTTTAACAGCAAGTGGTTTCAATATTCTGATGTCGAAAAACAATTTACTTCCCGTCATTGGTGTTGGAATCGATATGTCGATATAGCCCGTGAAACGACTGGGCTACGTCCAAATTGGCTTAAGCGTCATGCTGTTGCCTTCACAAAAGGTCTTCCAGGAGCAAAGAAGGTGAGAGGCATCTTACACCTTCACCAAGATTCTGAGAAATTGGCGGATGCAATATCTAAATATCTGAAATCAGAAAACTGATTCCCACTCATCCAAAGGCTGTGCTTCATTCCAAGCCTCATCAGTGGTTTCATTTCGAATTTTGAGTACTTCACGAGCAAGAAGCCAGTAAATGAGTGCAAGGGAACGACGACCCTTGTTATTTGCTGGCAAAACCAAGTCTACGTTACGTAGATTGTTATTTGCATCACAAAGAGCAACGACTGGAATTCCAGAACCAACGGCTTCTCGGAGGGCTTGTTGATCGGCCGCAGGGTCAGTAACAATGAGCATGTCAGGCTCTTTGTATGACCGAAGCATTGGGTTAGTAAGACTTCCAGGGATAAATCGGCCCACTGCAGAAAGGGCTCCGATGGCTTCTGCAAATTTTCTTGCCGGCCTTTGCCCATATTGCCTCGCTGATACAACCATCACATTAGCAACGCTGTAACGACTGATGAAAGCCGCAATGGTTCTAATTCTATGGTCAGTAATTGCTAAATCTAACAAATATAATCCATCAGAACGTACTTCTTTGATGAAACTCGACATGTCTGCACTTTTTTGCTGAGTACCAATGTGAACAGCGTTTAATTCATACGTTTCGTAATCTACCAAAAGTTCCATTGATTCACTCATGGTGTAGCCTCAATAAGGTCGCCACTGACCACCTCTATTAAACCACTTCGCAGAATAATTCTTGATGTATAAAGAGGAAGTCGACAAATATCAAGTCGGTGTTTCAGCACTATGTGCTACAATTCACAAAGTGGTAAAACCAGTAAATAATACTTCAATACCACCTAGATATTGAAGGGGAATGGCCAAAGTTCTTGTAAAGAGAGCCGGTGAAGGTCCTTGAGGTTGTGAAGAGATGCGTCATATTCTACTGGCACTAATATTTGTTTTCGCCGCATTTCCTTTACCGGCTGAGGCGCAATCACTTCCTATTGATTGGGAAATTGGCTGGGAGACTGAAACCGATCCGGAGATAATGGAACTGAATGGTAAGGATAGTCGCCTTAACTCAATAAACGGCATAGGATCTTCCGGCGACATGACTTTTTCCCTGACGTTAGAATTCTGGATCGATAATCCACGACCACTACCTGTGGAAATAGCCTTCGATTTTTCGATAGCAACTTGTCAGGGTTGTGGCGATTTCGAGGTTGATGTGCCCGATGTCTCAACAATAAACGGACAATCAAATGAATCATTTAGTGTAGTGATTAGTGGTGATGGATTCTATTCTGATGATGCTGGATTTGTCAAATATCAGTGGCTAGTTTGGACTGAGGAGATTCACGACTTTGCACTAACTGCATCAGAATTGGTAGCAGGTCAAATTACTCCTACTGAGGCAAAAGAGATAGAAAAAGGTCTTCGATTCTCAAAATATAATGCGTATAGAGTGTATTCATGGGATGCTTACACAGGAATAACTGTCAATTCAGGTTCAGATGAGACTATTAAATTTGAAATCGACAATTATGGTAATGCAGTAGATACAATCATTGATACTGAGATAGAAATAAAATCTTGCCCACAACTTGTCATTAAAGGATTAGAGGGCGTTGTTGGCAAATCCGAATGGAGTTTAGATCAGACAGTAACAATCACTGCGCCCCAAAGTCACCCAGAAAAAGAATGTGAAGTAGAATTCAAGGTTCGTAGCGAAGGTTCCGGTTTATGGTATTCAAATTCTGAAAAATTTACTGTTTACGTGATGGGAGAGCAAACCGAAGAAGAAACAAGCGATGACACGTCATCATCTGACCAAGAATCTATGAGCAATGATCTCGAGGTAAGTGGCTCGGGAGTCCTTCCTTCCCTTACAATGTTATCAACGCTCTCAATGGTCGGATTTGCTGCTATATTGAGCAGAGAAAAGCGATAACTTGCTCTTTGAGTGTAAACTTTCAGTTAAACAGTCTGAAACAACGAGTATGTGTAGTGCGAGCTTCGCTGAAACGTGTGATTGTCACTGACCGCCTCTATTAAGGCACTTCGTAGAATGATTCTTGATGTATAAGGAGGAAAGATTCATCAAACAAATCACGTAACTAGTAATTCGTGAAGGAGGAGGAGGACACGCTAGAGGGCTCCTCCATCGGGGAGAATGGTTACTGGTATGATACCAATGGCGAGCCGCTAAAGGTTTCTGCTTCGGACCTTGAAAGACACGCTTATTGCCCAATTTCATGGAAACTTGCATACCAAGGTTTCAAAGGAAAAGGGGATGCAGTAGAGGCAGGTATCCAAAAACACAAACAAATTAATGAAAAAATGAATCGATACAAACCTTTGCAAATTCTTGTTAATCGAGAGACGATTATCTGGGAGTGGTGGTTCGCTGTTATTATCGCCTTCATCATTTACGGTTTTGCATTTTTCATGATCGATGATGATGTGATCAAGCCTGATGAATTTGCGAAATATCTTGCACTTCTCGCATTTGTTTGGCTCTTTATGGCTCTTCTTGCCGTTTACCTTCCATGGAGAAGGTGGCTTCAATTTGAGGGAGAACTTCAATCAATTAAAAATCAACTTGAGTATTATGAACAAAACATGATCGATCCTGTTTTTCAAAAACATAATTTCGAAGGGGGTTGGTTTGAAGGGGGTAGAGTCGAAGCTGGTTTACTTATTGGCGCCATTATATTGGGTATTAATTCCATCGGGCTTTTTGGTGCAAGAAACCGAGAGCAGGCTTCCTTTGTACTGGTATTTATAGCACTCTTTTGGAGCCTACTTTCTACTTGGCAACTTCAAAGAGTTCTCATGGCTTCAGACAAGGCTGAAAGTGCAAAAGAAGGAACTGGATTGGATGATAGCATGGAATTAGCATACTCTGATAGCCAAAGCAGCAAAGCACTATTGGTCGATGACGAAAGCGGTCTTCGCGGTCGGCCAGACCAAATTGTCATCATTGATGGTGATTTAGTACCAGTAGAGCAGAAAACAGGAAAAATTCCTAAAAAACCTCACTTTTCACACAAAGTTCAATTGTTAGCATACATGAAATTAGTAGAAAAAACAACTGGAAAAACGCCTCCTTATGGAATTATCAATTATGGCCTAGAAAACCCATTTGAGATTTCTTGGGATGAAAGAAACCAAAACATACTCCATTCACAAATTACTGAAGTCCAAAGATTGATGGTTCACCAAGATGCGAAAAGAAATCATGATCGACCAGGAAAGTGCCAAAATTGCTCAAGACGTCATGCTTGTAGTGAAAGTTTAGTTTAATCAAAACTACAATTATCTTCAGTTGGATAAGTTGTACAAGATTTTTCTACTTCGATTGCTACGAGGAAACTATCTTGAAATTGGTTCAAAAACTGTTCACCATAACCTCTTGCTTCAACTGACAAACTCCATTCCCCTTGGGAAAAAGGTGCTTGCATTCTGGAAAGAGGTTCAGTCCTTGATTCACTGATTTCGGTCTCCCAAACAATGGCTCCAGCGGCATCTTGCAGATTCGCACGAACATATCGAGATTCGTTTGGCAAAACGCTGCTTGAAGTGTCAGAAAAGAAATGCGAAACGGTGATGTAGGCTGAAATTTCAGTAACATGTTGGTCTACAAAGAAATCCTCACTCCAAGTCATTTCTACAACAGATAAACTCGTGAATGTGTGTGAAACTCTCAATTCTTCAACCACTTGTCCAACTTCGGGCTCATCTCTCATGCTCTCCAAAAATTCACGAGCAGGGACAAGGCCAATACAACCGCTGAGGAGGGGGAGTGCCATACTGAGGATGAGAAAAAGACTCAATGCCTTTTGTCCTCGCATAGACCTTCCTCTTTCCTTAAGGATAATAAATCAACGATTCCTTGTTGCAAATATTAAACAATAGACATTGTCCCCGGAATGCCTGAATGATGCGAAACGTTGGCTGAGCCGATTGGCGATGAAGAACCCTATGAGAGCGGACAGGCATTTCTGATTCCATTTTCTTGATTATCGATAGAGTTTGATCCTCCATCATTATATCAACGAAACATAGATTTGGCGAAATGTGATGTGGATTACATTCACTCAAATCGAGAACCGCAGGATGCACATTCCGTATCTGTCTCTTTCAATTCACTACCACAGACACCACATTCAACCATCTTCACAGGCTCTGGTGCTTCCTCTGCAGAGGTCTCCTTTCGCTTTGGAGCCCTGCGTCGGGGCGAACGACGTGACTTCTCCTCTTTCTGAGCTGATTCTTTAGCCGGAGAGGTATCATCTGTAAAACTGAAGTCCATCGCATCATCTGGCACCTCATTACCAGCAATTGTCCGGTCTGACATACCCATTCCAACGACTACTTCATCACCTGGTAAGACACCTTCTTCGCCTGTGATCTCATACAATCGTTCTCTAATTTTTGCATCACTTGCTGAAAGTTCTTCGTCTTCATCAGCAAGGTGTGGTTTGATATCATCTCTTTGACCGAGTACCTCATCGAGGTCCACGCCAGAGAAAGAATCCGAGGCTTTCTTGAGTGTTGGTTCGACGATTTCGCTTAATTCTTCATCATCAAGTTCTTCTTGCTCAATTAATTCTTGCTGTCGGTCGTATGCGTCTTCAACTTGAGTTTCTGCTTCAGCTAAGTTTTCATCCCAATCTGATTCAAGTTGGGCGGCATCAAAGCCAAACTCTTTCACTGCCTCATCGAAGTCTTCGGTTCCTAGTACGACCTGATCTTCATCTTCCTCTTCCTCCTCTGATTCTTCAGGAAGGGCAACTGTTTCCTTTTCTCTCACAATCCTTTCTCTACGCTTGAAATATTTGCTCACATCTTGTTGTGCACCACAATATGGACAATTTTCCAATAAATCTGGTACAAACTCCCCACATTCATCACAATCATGGAATTTCGAACGGGCTTTCTTGAGATTGAAATCACAATGAGGGCATTTGTCCTCGTCTCCTTCCAGTTCTCCATCACAAGCTGGGCAATAATCAAAGATATCACGTTCTACTTCCTCGCTTGATTCTCTTGTAAGAATAATTGCTGCAATCAGAACTCCCACAAGAAGAAGAATAATCATGATGATGATGAACACCGTCCCGATGGAATTATCATTTTGGGATTGGACAACATCGGTTAAATCCGCGGTTGTTGACCAACTTCTTGTATAAACAGACGATGCCAGAGGGTCTTCTGGCACCAATTGAATCATCGTCGTTGGCGCATCAGCGGTAAAAGTACAAACGAGCGTCACCTGATCTTGTCCATCTCCATCTTCATCACTCGCCGTGAGAGAAATAATTTCAAACACTTGCGCTTTGTTATTTGCACAGGTATAATTTATCGAACCTGTGGCAAATGTATTCAATTGGATAATCAAACTGTATTGCTCTCCCTCGGAAAGTGGTCCAACATGAGTTTCCTGATTTGCATCCTTTAGGGAGATGGATGATTCAACCCAAGTAAGTCGTAATGGTGCCTCAACATCAACGGATCCGGTCGCTTTAGAGTTTGAAAAAATGGCATCATAGGAATCGGATGCAGGAATCCATGTCGCCTCGAAAAAAGCCACGTGTTTACCTGGCTCCGTTCTCAAATCTATAGGTGGGCTCCATGATATTTCACTCGCTGCGGATAGATAAATTGGGGAGGATTCTTGATTGATTTCTACGTCTTGACTGGTCCACACATATTTGATAATACCACTCACTGCAGTTTGGCCTGTATTTCGAATAACGACATTCCAATCCACTAAATCTCCACTATTTAC
>MDTE01021926.1_pt1 | contig 16237 bp, 11 predicted proteins | sample 811231 | NCBI WGS metagenome assembly MDTE01 (sample SAMN05326651, study PRJNA326480) | marine metagenome | isolation source: seawater | place: Indian Ocean: Red Sea | collected 2010
TCGAAGTGGATAGTATCACCAGAGAATTGATCAAATTGGTTCGGAAAATGAAAAAAAGAGACAGTGGTGGGTTGGATTCCATTCCCTCAGATACAAATGTCACGTATCGTAAAATGGTGCGTTCAATGAGTGTGGATGTTCAGAAAACCCAACGCAAGTATGATGAGGAAAGAGAAAACTTGATCAAAGGATTCAAAAAAGTTAAAAAGAATATTGTGTATGTGGAGGAAGAAGCGCTTCCCCTAAAAAAACATCTATATACACTTCGTTACAGACGAGATTTACTCCAGCCCCACATTGAATATTTTAATAAAGTTTTAAACGAAGCCCTTTTCCAAGACCCGGAATCATCTTACTCCCAATATGTGAAAGAGCTATCCCTGCAGCTTGAGATTTATAGGATTCAATTAGACAATTTTGAAGAGTTTTTATCAAAGATCAATATTGTTGCCAGGAATGAGGCCCAGGCGAAAGTGATATTGATGGGCAGGAAAGATGAACCCTTGAATTATATTGAAAAATTTGAAGAGGGGAAGAAAAATTATTTAGAAATTTTGAAAGAGATTCGCACTATCACCGAATCAATCTGATTTTTTCAAATAAGTGATTTTTTGAACTTTTGTTTTGGTATTACCTTCCATAATGCCGAAATAGATTCCATTAGCTACTCGTTGCCCTGACTTATTCAATCCGGGCCATTTCAGTGTCACCACTTCCGGTTCTTCATAATGTTTGGAAAAATGCCAAACCTCCTGGCCCAATAAATCAATAATCCGAAACTCAATTGTTTGTTCTGTTATCACTTGGAATTGAAGTGTCACACTTTGTCCTTTAGATGGGTTTGGGTAGGGCGAATAAAAAGTGAAATCTTCAGAATAGCCATCTTCCAATCGAAGAATATAATCCCAATCCGTCTCATCTTCACCAATAGCTGAGACAATCAATACAATCCACTCAAATCCTAATTTTGGATCAATATTGAGTTCTGATCCACTTTTTACTACCCATTGGTCAGTGCCATAAATTTTCACCACCGATGTAAAGTAAAACTCTCCGCTTGTTGCTATTAGTGATAATGATACGGGAGATTCAGTAATAAGAGAGTAATAATGTGAACTGAAGCGTTGGAGTGAAAAATTTTCAATCTGGTCAATATCGCCTTTTTCAAAAGTGAGATATTCTTTTTTAGGAGGTTGATTCACAACGGATAAATAACCTTCAGCTTCTTCATATGCATAAATCCCGGCATTTTCACTGGAACTGAGAATTTGATTCGCCACTCGCATTTGGTTCACCGCACTCTCAATGCTGGAATTATTGTCTTGTAGTGCTGCATTGATGGCTTTAAAACTAATATCCGTTGATGGATTCGCAAATTCCCTGGAATAATCCCAACATGAACGTATCATTTCCCGGCCACCTAAGTGTTCATCCAAATATTGAAAAAATATAAACGAACCATACTTAAAATTCCCAGTTGATAACGAAATTGGCTGGTCGGGATTTTCAAACCAATATTTCATATATCGGTAATGGTCATTGATGGTATCATACAATTCATCTTCACTCCAGACCGCTGTCGCCTCCATAAACCAGGGGTTTTTATAACTATAACAATTATATCCCCATTGGATGGCATGAAAAAATTCATGAACTGCTGTCACTTGGATATTTTCCAATTCTGTATGATCCTCGAATTGAGTACCGGAATAAGAATTTCGCATTTTTATTAACCCATGACAGGACGGCCCTGATCCATGTCCCTCCGCCCATCCAAAAAATTGGGGAGATAAATATTCAATATAAATTTCATAAAGGTCGTGATCATTGTCGGGATTGAGTGGCGGTGAGTCAAATCCCATGGAATCCAAATAAAAGGTCCATACCTCCTCAAACACTTCACCCATCATAATCACATAATTTTCATCCTCAACTGCATGGTTGGAATTATCATCCAACGTATAATAAAAGCGAAAATGTTCCGTATCATAGATTTGGTTTAAATCAGTGGATTTTTGAACAATAATTTCGTCACCTTGAACAATGAAACCAATTTCACTCAATTTTGATTTTTCATACTCGGTTAATTCACTTACGCCATTGCGAATCAAATTATTGATGTGAGGTGTTGCGTGTACCATTTCACTGGAATAAAATAAAGCGTTATAGGATTCTCTCACCGGTATTTCACGGGCGGTTAAAAGAGAGATGACTGTTAGGAAAGAAAGAAGTCTATTCGTCCAATTCATCAAATCTGTCTTTGTATTTGAATCGGAGATATAGGCCCATGATTATAAAAACGATGGCCCAAACAATGGCGAGAAAAATGAGTGAATCTTTCATATTTTCAATCAAATTTTGTCCAAAATAAATGTAGAAATCAAAATTCCAATTCCAATTATAGTTTGCGTATTAACATCATTGTTAGAGTTATTGAGTAAACCAGTTATTCCAAGTCCTGTTCCGGTAAAATAGAGCCAATTTTTGAATTCACTGCTGAGCCTTCTTTTTATTTGTCCTAATTCCATTTGTTTTATGGTATCTAATTGGGCTAAATATTCTGTAGAATAATGAAGGGATGCCACCAAAGTATTCGTGTTTTTTCCTTGGGAAAATTCATGGTTTTCGATGGTCTCATTTAAGCGAATTCCTAATTGGAGTGATTCCTTAGTTTCAATAATCTGAAAGTCTAAGATATCGTGAGCCAAATTAGTGGGCATTAGTGAAGCGGAATCTCCACTTACTCGATAGAGTGTGATATAAAACCAACCGGAATTTGCTTGCCAGCCGGTAATATTGGCTAAGTCTGGCAACGTGTCCATGGCAATTTCAATCACAATGCCATTGGCTTTGGATTCAATTTCTATGGATTCCATTTTGCTCGATTGGGAAGATAAAAGAGATGAGCAAAAAAGGAAGCGAACGATATGTTTGAAAAAATTTATCTTTAAACCTTAATGCAAGATGAGGAAAATTAAGCAAAAAGTTAGAATGACAATGGAGATGTTTTTATTTATTTTTGTCCCTTAAGTATCCTTGCTTGAGGGTTCTATGGTTTTCCACCTTAGGCCAACAACCTGGAAGGCTATTGGACTTTCATGTCCATCAAGCATTCTTCCATCATGAATATTTTTAGTACCAACAACCAAGTTTAATGTTGGACTTAATAACATGAATTACACGTTGTTCAGTTAAAAGCCACACGGTAATTTTCCCGACTAAAATCATACTTAAAATGCGCCCTAAACCCACATTATTTTTATTTCTCTTTAGCGTAAACCTAATAATGGCCCAAACGGATAAGTCCGTCCAGGGCGCATTTGGCGCAGTCACCATTGACGGCAAGATTTGGAATCAAATAGCGCTTCGCCCCGTCTTACCCTTCGGAAAATTATCCATCGCCCTCGACCTTGTTTTTTATATTGATCAGGATGGGAATATTCATGAAGATGAGTGGGATTTCTCTTCGGGAGAAAAAGTCAAGAACACGCTCATAGATAAAATTTATTATATCAAATACGGCAATCGTTACGGTGGGAATTATTTTAAAGTAGGCGCTTTGGATAATGTAACCATGGGTTACGGTATTTTGATCAGTAATTACACCAATACATTGTTATATCCCCAAGTCCGAAAAGTGGGAATGGAATTTGTTGCCCGCACTATGGGACTCAATGTTTACGGTTTTACCAATGATTTTAAAGAAAATATGGGTGTAACCGGTGTTCGGATTTCTGCTCCCATGGCCTATGGCTTCACCGGTGGTTTTTCCTGGGCAGGCGATCGAAACCAATATCTAGGGTTGCGGGACTCTGATGGAGATGGCCGACCGGATTTGGTAGATGATTTTCCTGATAATAATGAATTTTGGTTGGATACTGATGGAGATGGTTTAGCTGATTTGGATCCGGGTGAGTGGGATATTGATGGCGATGGCATTACCGACACATTAGACAGCCGCATTCCGGGATGGAATTTGGATACAACTATTGTATTGGATGGTGATATTGAAACTAAACCTGATCCTCTAAATATCCATGACGAAGCAGAGGGTATCAATTCATTTGCATTTGATGTAGGAATTCCACTCCTTCGGGATGGCCCCATTTCCTTAGATGCTTATGCCCAATATGCTGCATTGCTCGGCAAAACGACCAATCCTATCAATGGCAGCCAAGAAGATGTGGGCTACGGGATTATTCCATTAGGAATGTCGTTGAGATTAGGCCCGGCGCATTTTTCTCTGGAATTCAGAATGGTACCGAACGGGAAATTTGAATTCGGTTATTTCAATCGTTCCTATGAAATTGAACGGGCGACTTTCCAAAGCATAGAAGGGAACCAGGGAACCATTATCACCAAAGCCAGTAAATTGGGAACATTTGGGAAACAGAATGGCTTTTTCTCCGGATTGAATCTTGATTTAGGCAGTTTATTTGATGCTGGGTTTTCCTATCAAAACTTGAAAGGAGAACAATACGATGAAGACACGAATCAATTTGAAGATGCTGCCAACCAGAGTTTTAGCGCAATTTTAAAATTGAAAAAATCTATCAGCCGTATTGACCGAGCCTCCTGGTTTTACCAACAGCGAAATGTACCCAATCCTTTTGATTTTGAGTATTCTGAATCCACTATTATGGGCTATAATGTTGGCCTGAGAATGGGGAACGGCATGGTTTTAACTTATGTCTTCCGTCGAACATTCCAGGATATGAATGGAGATGGCGATGTTTTGGATGAGGATGAAATGATTAACATGACCAGTATTGAAACAAGTTTCTCTTTTTAAAATGAAGTCAGCAGAGATTAGAAATTCATTCATCGAATTTTTTCGCGAAAAGGATCATAAAGTTGCCCGCAGTTCACCTGTGGTTCCTAATGATGATCCAACCCTTCTTTTCACCAATGCAGGAATGAATCAGTTTAAACCCATATTTTTGGACCAAACAAAACCGGAAAACTTGCGTGTGGTGGATAGCCAAAAATGCATTCGTGTCTCCGGGAAGCATAATGACTTGGAAGAAGTGGGTGTGGATACATTTCACCATACTTTTTTTGAAATGCTTGGCAATTGGTCCTTTGGAGATTATTACAAAAAAGAAGCCATTCAATGGGCTTGGGAACTTTTCACGGACGTTTGGAGATTGGATAAAGATCGTCTTTGGGCCACAGTTTACGAGGAAGATGATGAGGCATTTGATTTATGGACGGAAGTGACGGATATTGCACCGGATCGCGTCTTGCGTTGCGGGAAAAAAGACAATTTCTGGGAAATGGGTGAAACAGGACCATGTGGACCTTGTTCCGAAATTCATTATTATGTGGGAGACGATCCTGAAAACCAAGAATCCTCCGGTGTGAATGTGTCCGATGAATATTGGGAATTGTGGAATCTGGTATTTATCCAAAATAACCGGAGACAAGATGGAACTTTGGAAGAACTCCCGGCAAAACATGTAGATACAGGCGCCGGATTAGAACGGATCTCTACGGTACTCCAAGGAAAAACCAGTAATTATGATACTGACTTGTTTTCACCGATCATTGAAAAAATTGAAACCTTGTCCAGGGAATCCTATCAAAAAAATCCAATCCCGTTTCGCGTGATTGCAGATCATATCCGGATGTTATGCTTTTCCATTGCAGATGGTGCTTTACCTTCCAACGAAGGACGTGGATATGTCCTCAGACGGATTCTACGACGAGGTGCACGATTTGGCCGTACCTTAGGCTTACATGATCCATTTTTGTTTGAATTGGTGCAAACCGTTGGCGAGATCATGGGAGGCATTTTCCCTGAATTGGTAGAAAAGAAAACTCATATTGAAAAAGTAATTCGGGCTGAGGAATCATCCTTCAATCAAACTTTAGACCGCGGAATCAATCATTTTGAAAAAATTGTTGCCAAACTTGATGGAAAAGAGATTAGCGGAGTTGATGCATTTAAATTGTATGATACCTATGGATTCCCATTAGACTTGACCCAACTGATGGCTCGGGAAAGGGAATTAACTGTGGATGAGACTGGATTTAATGCAGCCATGGCTGAACAAAAAAAGAGGGCGAAAGCAGCTGGGAAATTCAAAACAGGAACAGATACTTTAGAATGGATAATTGTTTCTGATGGGATGGATTCAAAATTTTTAGGTTACGAAACTTTAGAATGCGATGCCCAAATTCGTCGTTATGCGAATCAGGGCACCCAATTATTATTGGTTTTGGATCAAACACCATTTTATGCCGAATCCGGCGGACAAATCGGGGACAAGGGCACCATAACAGGTGAAGGGATTGAACTCAGCGTATTGGATGTAATAAAAGAAAATGAATCCTTCATCCACATTTGTGAAGGATCTATAGAAACGGAAGGATCTGTATTCTGTAAAGTGGACGATCCCCGACGCCAATCCATACGCAAAAATCACACCGCGACCCATTTGATGCATAAAGCACTTAAAACCGTGCTAGGTGACCATGTAAACCAAGCCGGCTCATTAGTTCATCCCGATTACTTAAGATTCGATTTAACTCATTTTGAAAAAATTACGTCCGAACAGATTACAGACATTGAAACAATGGTGAACGACCAAATCTTAATCAATACTGAGTTGGATGTTTCCGTTAAAAGTTTTGATGAAGCTCGTGCTGCCGGGGCGGAGGCACTCTTTGGTGAAAAATACGGTGATGAAGTTCGGGTTATTCAAGTTGGCGACTATTCCCTAGAACTTTGCGGCGGAACCCATGTGGATCGCACTGGTGATATCGGTTCTTTCAAGATTACTGAAGAATCTTCCTTATCAGCCGGCGTACGCCGTATCGTAGCAGTTACCGGGCAAAAAGCTGTGGCACAAATGCAGGATAATGCTGCTGTTTTACATTCACTTCAACATTTACTCAAAACACCGCCGCAAGGTATGGTTGAGCGAGTGGTGAGTCTTTTGAATGAAAAAAAAGATATTGAGAAAAAATTGAAACACCGTTCATCACAGCCCTCCCAAGATTTGGATTTGTTGTCGGAAGCTGAATCCCTGGGAAATTCGCAATTGGTGATTAAGAAAGTAACTGCAGATTCCATGGATCAATTAAAAGGACTGGGCGACCAATTATATCAAAAATTGACCAGTGGTGTGGGAATCCTGTTTGCAGAAGGTGAAGAAAAACCCTTCGCTGTGGTGGTAGTTTCAAAAGATTTGAATGAGAATGGAATCTCTGCCGGAAATTTGGCAAAAGAAATTGGTGGTTTAATGGGTGGCGGTGGTGGTGGAAAACCCAATCTTGCCACGGCTGGTGGCCGAGATAACAGCACAATTGACCAAGCGATGAAACAAGTAGAAGACTTAATAAAAGAAAAATTAAAAGAATGAAACATGCAATTTGAATGTATAGATCAGGATTATTTTATCCATATTGAAAAAAATGAAAAAGTCATGGAAACATTAACTCGTTTCTGTGAAGAACAGGGTATTCAAAATGCCAAAATATCCGGTATAGGTGCTGTAAAGGAAACTGAAATTGGCGCGTTTGATACAGAAGCAAAAGAGTATGTTCGCAAGCCGTTTCCTACGGTTTGGGAATTGGTCAGTTTTGAAGGAAATGTGACTATAAAAGACGGACAACCTTTTGTCCACGCTCATGTGGTTATGTCCGATCATGATATGAAGACCATCGGCGGTCACTTGTTTGAAACAACTGTGGCGGCAGTAGGAGAATTTTTCTTAAGAAAATTTGATGGTCAAGGGTTCCGTAAACTGAACGAGGATGTAGGCCTGCCCTGCATTTGCTTAAAAAACAGGTTTGAAACATCATGAGGAAAATCATACATACACCCTACGCTCCTGATGCCATAGGGACATACAACCAAGCAGTTCAATCCAATGGATTTATTTACACTGCGGGCCAAATCGGGATTGATCCCGGGACCGGAAAACTGGTGGCAGGCGGAATTAAAAATGAAACTTTTCGTGCATTGCAAAATATCAATGCCATCCTGAAAGCGGCAGGTGTGGATAAAACTCATATCGTTAAATTGTCTGTTTTTCTCACAGATCTCCGAGGCTTTAATTATGTAAATGACTCATTCAAAGCCTTTTTTGGCGGTGTGGATTATCCGGCTAGATCCACGGTGGAAGTGTCTGATCTTCCATTAAACGCCAAAGTGGAAATTGAATGTGTGGCTTTTGTGTAGGTGAATGAAATTTCGATATTTCATATTTTTAATTTTGATCACCGGATTTTGTTTTGGTCATGCAGAAAAAGAGCAACAATTAAAAAATCCAAAAATAGCATTTTATTTTTCATTGGTCCCCGGTTTAGGACAAGTTTATAATGGCAAATGGCTAAAGTCCGCCTTGTTGATTGGATTGGAAATTGCTGCCTATGATGCCTGGACACGAAATAAAGATATTTATAACAATTGGGATCCTGAAACAAGTCCCAAAGAATATGAACTACCGAAATACCGGTATCTTGCCAAACGAAACAAGTATGCGTGGTGGATTGGTTTCATTTATGTTTATGGGATGATAGATGCGGTGGTGGATGCACATTTGCATAAATTTGACCAAGTGATGGACAGTTCATTGGATAACGAAAATAAGGAAAACATTAAATATGCAGAATAGAGAACATTGGGGGTCTAGACTTGGGTTTATCCTGGCGGCCTCCGGCTCCGCTGTGGGGCTGGGAAATATTTGGAAATATCCCCATATGGCCGGTGAAAACGGTGGTGCAGCATTTACAGTTGTTTATTTACTCTGTATTCTTATTGTGGGCCTTCCCATTGTGATTGGTGAATTCGTTTTAGGAAGAAAAACTCAATTAAATCCTGTTGGGGCATATGAATCTCTGGCGCCTAATTCTAATTGGAAATGGGTTGGAATGCTTGGTGTTGCCTCTGCTTTCGTTATCCTTTCATTTTATGGCGTCGTTGGGGGATGGACCTTAAAATACACTCTAATCTCACTCTCCGGTGGTTTTCAGGAACTTGCAGGTAATCCGGACCTTTCTGGAAAAACTTTTAATTCCTTTATTACTTCAACAGCGCCTCCTGTGTTTTGGCAAATTTTATTTATGACTGTCACCATTTTTGTCATTGTACAGGGAGTGAAGGGCGGCATTGAAAAATGGACTAAAATTATGATGCCGGCTATTTTAGTGATTCTTGTAATGTTGATGGTAAGAGGGTTGACACTTCCAAATGGAGATCAAGCACTGGGCTTTTTGTTTAAACCAAAATTTGAAGATCTTACAGCATCAAGTATTGTATTAGCATTGGGGCATGCTTTTTTTACATTGAGTCTGGGAATGGGAACAATGATAACATACGGTAGTTATCTTCGCTCAGATCAAAATCTCATGACGTCTGCGCTATGGATAATAGTTCTGGATACAGCAATAGCTATGATGGCAGGTGTTGCAATTTTTTCAACCGTTTTTGCCATGGGAGCAAACCCAGGGTCTGGTCCAGGACTCATTTTCGTAGTTTTACCGACGATCTTTCCAAAGATTGCCGGAGGTGCTATTTGGGGAACATTATTTTTCTTTTTATTGTTTATGGCTGCATTAACATCAGCACTTTCAATTTTAGAAGTCATTAGTGCATATTTTATTGATGAAAAAGGTTGGTCAAGAAAACGTGCTACAATCATTTTTGGTGGTGTTGTCACCCTGGTTGGTGCATTTTGTTCATTGTCAATGGGATCTTTTAACATTACATCCTTCATTGGTATGAGTTTCTTTGATGTGTTAGACTATTTATCTTCAAAATATATGCTACCAATTGGTGGAATGTTATGTGCTGTTTTTGTTCTGTATAGATGGGGTATTCCAAGTTTTGTTGCTGAGTTGGTGGTGGGCATGGAGGATCAAAATGTTAATCAGTCCATTTTTCAAATTTTATTTATTGTTTCTGCTGCTGTGGTTGGTTTCATCTTGTTAAATGAAATTATTGCCACCATTACCGGAAATCCGATTATAGGATGACATATGCTTGTTGAACGACTTTATCCTCCTAGATCTCGTAGATATAACATTTTAAGAGATCCTTTTACAGATGTTGGTGCGTATATGGATTCAATTGGATTAATACAACTCTTTACCATTTGGACTTTAACTGTTGCTGGAATGGTCATGGAGATGGGATTGGAAAACAGATTCGCCTATTGGGAATGGGGTGGATGGATTTTTGGAATTTTAAAATTAGCAATTGTAACTGCATTCTTTATATTAATCCTTCATCCTAAACAAATCTGGATTGCGGGGAAAAAACGACTCAATGAAAAAGAATTTGGTCTTCATCTAGGGATTGCTGCTCTATTGTTGATTTTTGGATCGCTTGGCTCAAAAATGGTCTTGAACCAGGTAATAGGCATCCTACCTTACTTAGCTGCGTTTTTGGGTGGCTTAACCATATTTCAATTTGTGATTGAATTTGATCAAACAAAAGGGACATGGTACAATTTTCATTGGTCTAAAAAGAATTTTTATTTAATGATTTCTGTTTCTTTCATGTTTGCCGCAGTCGGCTTGGGATTTTATTTTGATGATCCGATTATCACCAGTGCAGGGGTGGTTGCACTGCCATTCCCTGTGATAGCTTTAATCTGGCCCAGCCATGTTCGCCATCTTCAGCGAGCTCGATTTTATCCACTGTTTATTTTAGCCATGTTTTTATGTGTCCGAGCCCCGTGGTTTATTGTTCCACTGGCTGGATTATTTTACACACTTCGGACGGTGAATTATTTCAGATATGGAATTGTATATCCATCCTTTGGTGTTGATTTTCACTCGTAGACTAAAAAATGTATGATGTAGTTATTGTAGGCGCCGGACCCGCTGGCACAACCGCTGCTTTGTATGCCCACCGATTGGGTCTTAAATGTATTTTACTTGATAAAGCTGTTTTTCCCAGGGATAAGATTTGCGGCGATGCCTTGTCCGGGAAATGTGTCCGCATCATGCGTGATTTAGACATCCTGGATGAAGTAGGACAGTTGGAGGGCTCTGAAATTAACCGAATCACTTTTGGTAGTCCTAAAAACAAGAAATTCGACGTGCATTTGAAAGGGACATCGACCAATGACAACATTACCACAGGATTTGTAATTCCACGTGAAATCTTTGATAATTATTTGTTTGAAAAAGCGGATGAAGTCACTGAGACTCGACAAGGGTTTTCTGTGAAAGATCTGATTATTGAAAATGATCATGTGGTGGGCGTGAAGGGGAAAACAAAAAATGGTAACGAAGAAGAACTCCGGGCGCCCATCGTCATGGGGTGCGACGGTTATAATTCCATTGTTGCCCGGAAATTGGGGCTCTACGAAATGGACATGAAACATACCTCTGTGGCCATCCGGTGTTATTATGAAGGTGTGAAAGGGTTGACTGATCAAATTGAGCTCCATTACGTGAAGGAAGTGAATCCGGGATATTTGTGGTTGTTCCCCGCAGGAGACGGGCGTGCGAATATCGGTATAGGGCTCAGTAAAAGTGATGCTAAAAAGGAAAATCGTACCTTACGTCAAGTATTAGATGAGATTACGCAGACCGACTATTTTAAAGATCGCTTTGCCGATGCAAAACGATTGGAACGGCCAGTGGGCTGGAATTTGCCCTTAGGAAGTCTCCACCGGAAAAATCATGGGAATGGTTATATGCTTTTGGGAGATGCTGCGGGATTGATTGATCCTTTTACGGGGGAAGGGATTGGCAATGCTATGGTGTCAGCAAAATATGCCATGGAAATCGCTGAAAAAAGCAAAGAGTCTGGGGATTACTCCAAAATTGCATTCTCAGAATACGATCAATTATTATGGGATGAAATTGGTAAAGAACTTAGAACAAGTACCAAGTTGCAAAATTTAGCGAAATCGAAATTCTTGTTAAATTTTGTGATTAATCGAGCTGCGAGAAATGAGGAAGTTCAAAATATTATTTCGGGGATGTTATCAAATGAAATTCCAAAAGATGAACTTTCAAGCCCTTTATTTTACTTTAAAATTCTATTCTCCTGATGGATGAGAGCTTTGGATAGAAAAGACCTACTCGGAATTCTCAATTTATCACGTTTTACCGCATTTGATTTTGAAACAACGGGACTGGACCCAGTCCATGATCGTATCATAGAAATTGCCGCCATCCGTTTTGAAGACGGTGAAATCACAGACCGCTTTGTCCATTTGATCAATCCTGAACGCCACATTTCCAATATGATCACAGAGATCACAGGCATTTCCAATCAAATGGTTCAAAAAGCTCCAACAGAAGAAACCATCATTGATGATTTTTTGGATTTTTTGGGTACGGATCCTTTGGTAGCTCACAATATCCATTTTGATGAACAATTTCTAACTCAATTATGCGAACGGTTAGGCAGGAAGGAAGGCCAGCACACAAAATACGATACCCTTCAACTTGCTCGAAGTTTATTCTTTGAACAACCTGTTTTCAATTTAGGGGCGCTATCAGAATATTTTGGTCTATCATCAAAAGGCGCGCATAGAGCAGAGAAGGATACAGAAAACACTGGATTAATCTTTCTGGAATTATTGGAAGAATTGGCCAGTTATCCTTTGGAAATGATATCAAAAGTCAATGCGCTAGCAAAAGGTTCAGACATTCCCAACCAGCAGTTATACATCAATCTCGGGAATGAACTGACCCGCCGAGGTGACTTAAAATCACATTTAAAAAAATCCAAGTACAACCACGATTTTAAATGGAATACCTATCGCTGCGAAGGCTCGCGGGATGTAACTGAAACCACTGCTCAAGATGTGTTTGGACCCACGGGACTTTTGAAGCATGTTCATCCCAATTTTGAAAGCCGGCCAAACCAGGAAAAATATGCGAAAATGGCCGAGCATGTCTTGGTAAATGAAAAAGGTGTCGGTGTGGCAGAAGCAGGAACAGGACTGGGAAAATCCATGGCTTATCTTTTTGGTGCATTTAAAAATTCTCGGAATGTAGAAGATGAAGGTCCAACAGTTGTTGCGTGTCATACCAAACATCTCCAGGATCAGCTTTTTTATAAAGACCTACCTCAATTGGCTGAAACAATGAATGTCCCCATCAAAGCAGTGATGATGAAAGGGCGCACCAATTACCTATGTAAAACAAGATTCGATTGGCTCATCTCTGATGCAAGGACACTGGATGGCTTGGATGTTGAGGCATTGATCCCGGTTTTATTTTGGATGCAATGGACCAAAACAGGGGATTTGTCTGAATGTTCCGGATTTTTCAATGCCCGACGGACTTGGTTGAAATCAACTTTTTGCAGTGAACCGGGATTTTGCACAGGTGAAGTGTGCAATCATCACCATGGTTGTTATTACGGAAAATTAAAAAGCGCGATTTACAAAGCACACATCCTTGTGGTGAACCATTCCTTGTTGATGACCGAAGCGGCCCAACCTGGTTTCCTACCAAATTTTAATGCTGTGATCGTAGATGAAGCTCATAATTTGGTGAAATCCGCATATGATCAATTTAAGACGGAATGGAGTGAGCAAAGCGTCTCCTATCTACTGCAAACTTTGGATCCGTCCTTTCCCCGGTCTGCACGGTGGAATAATATTATAAATAATATCAAAGAGGTAGAACCATCCGTTGGCCATTTTCGGGATAATTTGAAAGATTCTGTTAAGAGCGCCCAAAAATGTTTGAAAGAGTTTATGGAAGTGTTATCCGACGATAATCATGCTAAGTTTACTCCCGCGAAAGCCTACCAGGATAAACCCATTCTAGGCAATATAGATAAAGTGTATGCGCCAGTTACCGGTGAGTTATTTTCATTAAAACAGGGACTTGAAAATGTTTTTAAACTTGTGGATAAACTCAGGAAAGCTATTTTAGAGATAGATCCTACCAAGGGTGATTTTCCGGTATTACATTCTGTTTTTGACCGTGGATTGGAAACCATAAGCGGACTAATGACTTCCTTGGTGAGATTAACGGAAAACCAAGATCATGAGTGGGTGTATTGGATGGAGGGAGAGTACCGCAATCCGAATACGTCGAAGGAAAGACTTATCTTGTCTCTTCATGCGTCTTTGGTGGATGTTGCTGATACACTTAATGCCAATTTTTTTACACGCTTCGATCATTGCTTTTTAACCTCTGCAACCTTGAAGGTGAATAAATCATTTAACTATTTCTTGCGCCGTATCGGATTAGAAGATTTTGCAACTGTGCGCACCCGGGATTTCTTGAGTCCTTTTTTATATTCTGAACAAGTCACCTATCACCAGTACGGAGGCGCTAGAGAAATATCTACCGAGCCTACTAAGATCGGAGACTTGGTTTATCACTTGCATAAGACCATTGGTAAAAGAATGATGGTTCTATTCACATCAAGAAAAGCTTTAACAGATACTTCAAGCTATTTGCGGGATAAACCCGGTGGAAGGGATTTGCCATTATTTGCCCAGATTCGCGGAGCATCCCGGCCCGGAATCATCAAAGGAATGCACCAGCATCCCAATGGAATCCTCTTTGGAACCAACAGCTTTTGGGAAGGCGTAGACTTGCCAGGAGACCTTTTGGAAATATTGGTTTTGGTGAAATTACCATTTGATGTGCCCTCAGAACCTTTGGTGAAATCCTATGCTGGGTTTGTGAACCGAATGGGTGGTAACAGTTTTATGGAATTTTCACTACCTGAATGTGCCATTCGGTTTCGTCAAGGATTTGGTCGTTTGATTCGCACAACCCATGATGCAGGAAAATTTATTTGTTTAGACAACCGCATTGTCACCAAGCGCTACGGCAGTATTTTTGCTGAAGCTTTGCCTTTGGAAATGATCCCTTTTTCGGAGTTGGATTCAATTCAATAGATCCTGTTTTCTGTCATTGGAATAAATTGGTTGTGACTCATAAATTCACTGATGGAAAACCTAACTATTTCTCCCCGTTCCTTTTCCTATTGGGATTTCGCCCCGCTTTTTAAAGGGCCTGTGAAGGTCTCTCTTACAAAAGAATCTGTCAAAAATCTCAAACAATCCCATCAACGGCTCCTTACCCAATTAAATGCCGGAAAAACCATTTATGGCGTGAATACAGGTTTTGGGAAACTCAGCCAGTTTAAAATAGAACCGAGGGATCAAAAACTGTTACAATTGAATTTAGTTCGCAGTCATGCTGCAGGTTTAGGTAACCCATTGGATGCAGGAATTGTAAGATCAGTTTTCGTTCTGAAATTATTGACCTATGTTAAAGGATACAGTGGCATTCGTCTCGAAGTTGCAGAAAAAATAGTTCAATTTTTAAATAAAGATGTTTTACCAGTCATTCCCGAAAAAGGTTCAGTAGGTGCCAGCGGAGATTTAGCCCCATTGGGACACCTTGCATTGGCCATGATTGGTGAAGGGTCAGTGTTTTATCAAAACAAGAGGATGTCAGCCAAGGTAGCACTAAAAAAAGCCAGAATTAAACCACTTGTTCTTCATCCAAAAGAAGGATTAAGCCTTATAAATGGAACACAAGTTTCAACAGCGTTGGCCATCAAAGCATTACTGGATGGTGATACACTTTTAAAATCAGCAGATATTGCAGGCGCGTTGTCTGTGGAAAATAGTTTTGCAAGCCGGAATGTTTTCAAAAAAGAAATCCACGATCTGAAAGGACATCCTGGTCAACGAATTGCTGCAAGGAATATTTGCAAACTGTTGAGAGGCAGTAAAATTGTTCAATCTCACAAAGATTGTGGGAAGGTACAAGACCCTTACAGTTTTAGGTGTATTCCTCACATTCATGGTGCCAGCAGAGATAGTTTTTCCCGAGGGGCTGAAATGATTAATAATGAAATTAATAGCGTCAGCGATAATCCTTTAGTCCTGAAAAATGGTGAAATTGTCAGTTCGGGACATTTTCATGCAGAACACGTTGCACAGGCGTTGGATTTCCTTGGAATTGCCATGTCAGAATTAGGTGCAATTTCCGAAAGACGAAGCCATTTTTTTATGAAAGGGATTGATAACAAGATCACCCCTTTTGTTGCAAAAAATCCCGGAATAGAATCTGGGTATATGATTCCACACGTAACAACGTCAGCACTTGCTTCTGAAAATAAAACTTTGGCTCATCCTGCAAGTGTTGATTCCGTTTCAACTTCTGGTGGTCAGGAGGACTTAGTCAGTATGGCACCGTGGTCAGGGATGAAGCTTTTTCAAATTCAGGAAAACGTTGCAAATATTTTGGCTATAGAGCTATTAATTGCAGGCGCTGCCAACCA
>MDTE01004624.1_pt1 | contig 16235 bp, 11 predicted proteins | sample 811231 | NCBI WGS metagenome assembly MDTE01 (sample SAMN05326651, study PRJNA326480) | marine metagenome | isolation source: seawater | place: Indian Ocean: Red Sea | collected 2010
GAAAAAGGCCATCCTGCAGACCGGCTCGATGCAGCGTTCCTCACGCGAATTCCGCGTGGCCTGCGAACTCGTGCGCAACGGAGTGATCGGCAAGGTCAAGAGCATGGCCGTCAACATCGGTAATGCCGGAATTCCCTGCGATCTGCCTACCGAGAAGGAAGAGCCGGGCCTCGACTGGAACCGCTGGATTGGCCCAGGCCCGATGCGTGGCTACAGCTCGGTCCTCAGCCCGCGTGGCAATCACGGCCATTTCCCGAACTGGCGTAACTACAAGGAATACGGTGGTGGCATGGTCTGCGACTGGGGCGCACACATGATCGATATTTTGCACTGGGGTCTTGGCGTGGACGACAGCGGCCCAGTCGCTACCATCCCGGCTGAAAACCCCAAGGCGTTGAAAGGAGCGCAGCTCGTCTACGAGGGCAACATCCCGATGGTTCACGGCACCGGCATGGGTTCGAGCTTCTACGGCTCCGAGGGGCGTGTTGAGTGTCACCGCGGCAGGATTGGCCTCTGGTTAGGCGACAAATTCATCGCTGGCCGCACGGGTGGCGACCGCAATGTCAATCTCTCAAAGGAACTCGACAAACTCGAGTCTGAGTTTCTCAAGGACGCCAAGGTAAAGCTATACCGCAGCAACGGCGGTCACATTCCGGATTTTCTCAACTCAATGCGTACAAGAAAGAAACCTTGCACACATGAAATTATAGGAGCTCGAACTTCAATCGCTTGTCATCTGCTTAACCAAACTTATTACAATCATACTGAGATTAAGTGGAACCCTAAGAAAAACACCTTCGCAGCCGGAGGAGATCCCGCATGGCTAACCCGTAATTATCGCGGTGATTTCAAGGTATAAAATTAAAACAATATTTATAACACGGAACGAGCCAAAGACTCGTTCCGTGTTTTTTTTATAAGCATATAACCAAAAGCTTTACTTGAACAGTTACGAAACTTTCTGTACTCGTCTGCGGGACAGGGAGTTATAGAACATAACAACGGTACAGATTAATTTATTGACTGGCCGTTTTTGAATTGAGTCAACGGACTCAAAAGGAATCATTGTTCTTTTATCTTTCATTTTCAAAATCAAATTTGTGAAAGCGGATCTCATTCGAAATATCGCGATAATCGCACACGTCGATCACGGAAAAACTACGCTCGTGGATGAATTGCTCCAGCAAAGCGGCACTTTTCGAGATAATCAGGTAGTAGCTGAACGAGTGATGGATTCAATGGACCTAGAACGAGAAAAAGGCATAACCATCAAGGCCAAGAATACAGCAATTAAATGGAAGGACTATACTATAAATATCGTTGATACACCTGGGCATGCTGATTTTGGAGCTGAGGTAGAACGAGTAATGAAAATGGTAGACGGAGTACTACTACTTACTGATGCCGTAAGCGGCCCACAAGCACAAACACGCTGGGTTTTGCGTAAAGCACTTGGACACGGACTAAAGACAATCTGCGTAATCAACAAAATTGACCGTGAAACTGCAAGGTCTGAATGGGTACATGATAAAGTTCTAGAACTATTTCTCGAACTAGGAGCAGACGAGGATCAATTTAATGCCCCGTTTCTTTACGGAAGTGCAAAATTAGGTTTTGCCGACAGAAAACTTGATGGTCCTCGTAAAAACATGAACGATTTATTTGAAACGATAATCGAACGTGTTCCTCCGCCAGTTATTGAGGATGCCCCGTTTCGTATGCTAGTCAGCAATATAGACTGGGACGAATATGTAGGACGCATGGCTATCGGTAGAATTCTATCTGGAAAAGTAAAACAAGGTGACCAAATTAATGTACTACGCAATGATGGATCTCGATTAAAAGGAAAGATCATCAAACTTAAGGAATTCGCAGGACTCCAAACCAACGATGTTCAATCCGCTAATGCCGGAGACATTGCTGGATTGGCCGGTTTTGAAGAGGTTGATATTGGAGACACCTTGGCTCAAGCTGAAGATGCTGAACCATTGCCGTTCATTGAAATCGATCCAGCAACAGTACAAATGGAATTCTCAGTCAATGATGGCCCACTCGCAGGTCAAGACGGTAAAAAAGTTACTTCAAGAGAGATTCGATCCAGACTGGAACGAGAGACAAAATCTAATATATCAATCAGCATACTAGATACTGATGAAAGCACACGCTTCTTGGTAAACGCTAGAGGCAGTATGCAGATTGCAGTTTTGCTTGAAACTATGCGACGTGAAGGCTACGAGGTGCTCGTATCCCGTCCCACTGTACTTTCTAGGGAAATCGATGGAAAAAAATGCGAACCTTATGAACAAATCTGGGTTGAAGCACCCGATGAACAACTTGGGACAATCATGGAAAGCCTAAGCAAAAGACTGGGCAAAATCACCAATATCGAACATCACTCTGCCGGAGTAACAGTTTCTGCTGAAATACCCACAAGAGGATTGATTGGGTTTGAAAGTGATCTAGTTACACTCACAAGCGGTAATGGAGTTATGAGTCATATGTTTCTGGAATATCGACCTTACAGTGGAGAATTAGTAACCCGACAAACTGGAACACTAGTAAGCATGGAAAACGGCAATGCAATGGCTTATGCACTGGACATGCTACAGACAAGAGGAAGCCTGTTCATTTCACCTGGCGATTCTGTCTATGCCGGACAAGTAGTAGGGGAAAATCCGAGGCGTGATGATCTACCAGTAAATCCCACTAAAGCCAAACATCTCGATAACATGCGGGCATCTGGATCAGATAAATCCATTCTTCTCACACCTCCGATAAAATTTTCAATAGAGCGCGCGATTGAATACATCGCTAACGATGAACTGGTCGAAGTTACCCCTCACCATCTTCGGTTTCGAAAACGCATTCTTGATGCAAACGAGAGGCGCAAGGCAACTAAACGAGCCAAGGACATAGCTTCAAATAATTCCTGACAATTGATAATCTAACAGGAAGATTCGAAGCTCATTTAATTTCACCCCATATTTTCTTGAGAATATTGAACATGCGAGGATCGTGTTCCTTAAGTTCTGCTCGAACAAAGGGATAAAAATCATTAACTCCTAAATATGCCTCAGTACTTTCTGCAAAGTACTCCATTTGAGTTGTGAGTGCGTAGTGCTTCACAGTACGACCGGTATATAATAAAACCTTATCATAAATCCCTTCACTCTTAACCCTATTATAGGCTTCTAGGATTTCTTTATTCTGAAATCCTTTTTCCAGAATTTGATCATGATAAGCATGGGCAAGCTCATGTAAGATCACATATGGATGTTTAGCCCACTGACCACGACTGAGAAGAGCCTTAGCTCGAGGAATATGGACATGCTTTACAAGTCTAGGATCGTGACGATTAGCACGAAGCCAAGTCTCACCAGGATGATATTGCATATTTCCAAGCGGCTCATAGTGAAAATCAAGCCAAATAGGAAGTTGCTGTAACTCCTTCACACGTTCTTCTGTAAGAATGTATTTAATACGTTGAAGATGATTTGCAAGCGCTGAAAATACATCTGACTTAAACTTTTTATGCTCGTCCTCAAGTAACTTGGGATCAACCTTTATAGTCCATCCCTCGAGTTTCTTCAAAACAGGGTCATAGAATTTTTTTTGATCCTCAGCAACTGCATGATTTATTAGAAGAACAACAAAAAAAGAAATGAATAATATTTTTTGGATAATTTTTAACATAAGAAATTATTTACCATTTAGTTTAAGTAACGCTTTCCCCAATGCATCACCTATCAAGAAATAACTTTCGGCATTGCCAAACCAATGATGACCGTGCCCGACATTAGGAGAATCCTGAGCTGGGCGCGCAAATTGCGAAGTTGGCACAAACACAGCATTTGAACCAAGCTCTTGAGCAGCAGCCTTCTGAGCAGAGCGAATGGATAGCATGTTTTTATTGGCATCTAAGCCACCATTACCCAGTTCACCAATGACTATCGGAAGATCAGGCTGCTTAACCTCCTCTCGGAGATCATTGATTAAATGAATGAGGTTGGACTTATAATCCCTTCTTGCAGTTTCATCAAACATGTCATTCCAACCCTGAAACCATACGAATCCACTAAGCACCGGATTAAGATTAGCAAGATGTGGAAAATCATTACCAATCTTGATCAAACCTTGTCTATATTCAGCTATCATTTTCTGATAGTATTCTCCAATCGTCCCTCCAGCGCTAGGAGGACGAAAATCTTTGTGAATACTTTTTCCTCCCCATGCAGTTTTAATGAGAAGTACCGGCTCTTCAAAACCGGTTCCAACAATATGCCCAAGCTGAAACTCCGGACCAATATGATGCTTACCTCCATATCCGGTGAAGCCAATTGATAAACCACCAACCTTAAGCTCATCCTTGGTTTGATATCGGACAAAAACATCATCTCTCACAACCCAATCACCCTCTTCATCTACAATATGCTTATATTTTTCAGTGAATTCTGGATTTTTCATAACGTTTTTCAGGATACCTTTGCCGCTGTTATAGTATTCCGGATGATCCAAATCGACCACTCCCTGCCCTTGCATGTTTGATTGACCCGCAAGCCAAAACACTCGGATTTTATTCGATGATTTAAGGTGCTTATCAAGAAAAGCATAACCGGCATTTTGTGCTTTTTTGTTCAACACCATAGCCAAATGCCCAGCCCCTTTGGCAATATATAAACCGGTATCCACATTGACGTTTTTCAAGGATTCATGGAGCGCAATCGGGCCTCGAAAACCGATAGTTGGATGCTTATCGGGATGAACCAAAAGATCAGCAGACCCATTATAAAAAAAGATCGGAGAATCATATTTATCTACAAATGCGTTTGGAGAGTCGGCTACATACGCATCTGGCTTATCATTCCGATCACCTCCAAACCAATAGGAAAGAGCATTAGACTTTTTACGAACAGAACGGAAATCGGTCGGAGCTCCTCCAGCTACAGCAGCAATAATTTTTGTACCAATCCGTTTCGGATCATTTTCCTTGGATAATCCAGTTGTTGCTAACATCGAAACAAGATGACCACCAGCAGAATAGCCTATAGCTCCTATACGATCTGGATCTGCTTTATACTTGTGAGCATTTTTCCGAATCCATCTTATAGCATCACGACAATCCTCAGTTTGCGCCGGACTCTTGTGCTTTGGAGCCAATCTATAATTGATCGCAAAACAGACATAACCTCGTTTGGCCAAACTCCTAGCATAAATAGCTAATTGCCCCTTAGAACCAAGACGCCATGCCCCCCCGTGGACAACTAATATGGATGGGAATGGCCCATCCCCTCTCGGAATATAAATATCAAGCTTAAGAGAATCTCCATTGATCTCTTTATAGATAATATTCTTTGTACGATCGTAGTCATAATTCTTGCCCCAAACACAGATACTCAAACCAAATAATAAGAATAAAATAAATAAACGATGCACAGTAAAGAAATGCTAACGGAATTCAATTCACTCGCAAATAAATTTCATTAATACCAACGAACACTAATAGCCTGATTGCATATTACATACGAATCACACTTTTATTTATTTTTTCCAGCAAAGTGAGAAATAATGAATACAACTAGAAGGTTGACAACCAAGCCAAATATTCCACCGTGAATCCCCAAATTCGCGAGGGTCCCTTGAGTAACCTTTAATGGCCCATATCTGAAGTTCATCCACTCCTCTATGATTGTCAGGTTATTTGAAGAAACAAAAAAATAGAGAGAAAAAACTGTAATTAGTCCAGTCAGGAGCCCCCAGAAAGGAGCGTTAGTCTTCATACCTCGCCAGTACATACCTAAAATAAAACCAGGAGCGAGCTGCATTAGCATATCAAATTTCATATTCATGAGTTTGACCAATGTCGGCTTGTTATCAAGTGATTCTAAATATATCGCAACGCTCGCCATAACAGTAACGACAATCCAGGATATTGTTTTACCTATCATCGTCAATTTGGCTTCACTGGCCTTAGGATTAATTTGTCGATGGTATATATCTTTAGTCAACATGGACGATACAGACAAAAGAACAGAATCTGCAGTAGACATTAAAGCAGCCAATACAGCAGCCAAAAGCAGCACAACTAACCATCTATGCAACACCGACTTATCCATCACAATTCTGCAAACCTCACTAAATACCCGGTCAGAATCCTCATTGCTAAGTCCAGATAACTCTGGAGAAGCCAGCGCAGTGATGCCAACTAGAACTGCAACTAGTGACGCAGTTAGTGGCAAAAACGCCATTGTCGCAACACCATTACGAAGCACCTTCTGACTGCGTGCTGCATAAATACGCTGAATCGCCTGCGGATAAAGCGCACCACCCAATCCCACCACGAAAATATAACTAAACCACTGCCGACTCATGAGTGAGCTTGGTGCTGAGACTTTCTCTGGTTTAGAAGACTTGAGTAGTTCATAGCTATTAGTTAATCCGCCGAAATGATCAAGAACTACGAAAAGCAAAACAACAAATCCAACCATTAGAATTCCACCCTGAATCATATCAGTCCAGGCTACAGCCCGAAATCCACCGAGTGTTTCATACACCAACATTATAACCGCAAGTAATATGACCCCACCTATGAATGCAGTGCGTTCATCGAATTCAGTGATGCCCTGCAGCAGTAGGCCCATCGAGGTAAGTTGAGCCAGTAAATAATTTCCAATTGCAAGAACCATAGTAATCGAAGCAAGCACAGTGTACGGTCTATGGGCAAATCGGTGTTCAAGAAAATCTGTTGGAGTAATAAAATTTTTCTGCTTTGCCAAACGATGTAATTTTGGGGCAAAAACAAGATAGACTACTATAATTGAAGTCATGAAATGGACACTCATCAGCCAAGCATAGCCGATTCGAAAAGTCTTGCCAGTAAACGCAAACAAAGTGTTGCCGCTATATTGCGTTGCATAAAGAGTGAGGACCAAAACCATGAATCCCACACCAGAACCCGCTAGATAAAAGTCCTTGAGCGAATTCTCTGTTCTGGCCCGCATCCCCCAATAGCCGATTCCAATTAGGGAAATCAAATAAACAGTGATGAACCCCAGTTCTGCTGGGCCAAGTGGAATTTTACTCACTTATCACCCTCCGATTTATCTACATCGCTTTGCCAAGTGCGAAATGCAGTCCAGGCTGTTAGGCAAGAAATTAAAAATGAAACCCCAACACTTACAGCTACCCACAAAGGCATACCAAGGATTAATGGCTTTTCGCCTCCTTCACCCCAATACCAAGGCACAGCAAAAATAAAAAGCAGCAAAAAAATAAACGCCAGCAACCATGATTGCCTTGTTATTTTAACCTTGTGATCTCTCATTCCAGAAAGAAAATGATGTATTGCTTAACACTTAGCTTGCAACTTCTTTCGTTAAACAGATTCCATAGAATGAGCTTTTTGAAGAGCTGATCTAATAATGCAAACTGCATCATCCATTTCCTGATCCGTAATAGTCAAAGGAGGTGTAAGTGTGAGTATGTTTCCATTTGAAACCTTAAAACTCAATCCATTTGAGAGACATTCATATAGAACTAACTCCGAAATATCCGGACTTGTGAGTTCAATGGCTAAAGCCAAACCAAGCCCACGAATCTCCTTTACAATAGATAAGCCACTAAGAGACTCCTCCAATTCAAGTTTTATCTTTTGGCCAAGGCACGCAGATCTTTGAATCAAGTTTTCAGATTCAATCACATCAAATAGAGCTAAAGCCGCAGCAGAACCTACCGGTGACTTCTCATGCGTATAGTGACCTAAAGCCTTCAATTGAGCTATATCCAGATTATTTTTAGCAATAATCGCAGCCATAGGAAAAACTCCACCTCCTAGACCTTTCCCTACAATCAGAATATCAGGAATTACTCCGCTATGTTCACAACAAAACATTTTACCAGTCCTGCCAAATGCCAAAGGAATTTCATCTAATATTAAAAGGACACCGTGGCGGTCACATAATTCTCTCAAACGAATCCAATAACCATCCTCCGGTTTTTCGACAGTAGTACACCTCATCGGTTCCGATATTATTGCACCGATATCACCTTCATCTTCGATTATCTTTTCTATCTCGTCTGCATCCTCAACCTTTTTTGGCCACGGCACATGAAAACACCCTGGAAGTAACGGGCCCAGATCATCTCGAAATAATGATTCACCTCCTATTGATATCGCATCAAGTGAAGCTCCATGAAATGTTCCCCACATGGAAATGGTCTTATGCCTTCCAGTTGCATAACGAGCAAGCTTCATTGCCATGCCGACAGCAGAAGTCCCGCCTGGTGCAAACAAAACCTTATCTAATCCTTTCGGAGCATATGAACCCAGTTTTTCTGCCAACTCTATAGCTGGTTTATTGGTAAAACGTCTCGGACAAAATGACAATTCATCCAATTGCGATTTGATAGCTTCAATAATTTTTGGATGTGAATAGCCAACTTGATGTAAACTGTTGCCATGGAAATCCAGAAATTTCCGACCTGAAGCATCAATTATATATGATCCCTCACACTTAATTATCTCAGTAAGGCATGGCGTAGAGAGAGATTGATGAAGAAAAAATTTATCATCTCTAGCTAATGTCTTCATGACACTTGCATCAATATTCTCTTGTTGCCAAGCATGTCGTAAGGGGGTGGAATTAAAATCTCCTTCTGTATTATCAATAGACATTGAGCATTTAGTTATTCAGAATGAATTCTTATTTTATTTCAATTGATAGCTAGAACGATAATTTTTTGGAACCATTCCTGTTTCTCTCTTGAAAAATCTGGAAAGCTCCTCTGGACTACCAAATTTCATATCTTTCGCAATCTCACTAATCTTTAATTGAGAATTTTTGAGCAAAGCCTGTAATTTAGCCAAACGCACCCGCTTGATTTCCTCCTTCGGCGTATGACCCATTTGTTGTACAAAATGCTTATTAAATCCTGAAAGAGAAAGCGGACTTCGAGCAGCAACTTCCGACACATGTATAGGATAAACCGGAGCCACAGTCCTAATATATTGAACCGCTTCTGTGACTACATGATCATTGATAGCAAGTGTATTTGTCGACTCTCTAGCAACTATATCACGAATAGGGATGGTAACTAAATGGTCACTCTTAATAGACTTTCCACCCATCATGTCAGAAAGCAGACGAGCTGCTTCATATCCAACACTTTCCCCTGGGTATGCCACACTGGATAATGGAGGAGTTGAAATTTGACAGAACACTTCATCAGCATTGGTCCCCATTACAGCAATTTCTTCGGGAACCACAATTCCAACTTCGTTGCAGATATGTATTATATTGCTACCAAGCATGTCATCTTTAGCAAAAATTCCAACTGGCTTAGGCAGGTTATTTAGCTCTTCCACTATTCGCTCATGCATCTTTATCCATCGGCCATCCCATGGAAGATGATCGGGCTCAATCTGTACTTTTATACAATTAAAACCAGCTGACTGTATTTGCCGCTCGAATGCATCTCCTCTTTCACGCGAATAATTCCTAGAAGGATCTCCCCAATAGGAAAAATTCTTCAGCCCAAGTGTCAGCAGATGCTGAGCGGCCTGTTTTCCTATTTCATCATTATTTGGAATAACAGTTGGAAAACCTTTTCCCAAGGATTCGGCACTCAAATTAACTACAGGTATTTTGCACTGCTTAAATATTTTGGCCTCTTCTTTTGAATACCTAAATAAAATCAGACCATCTCCCCTCCAGTTTTCATCAATGACCACCGGAGCCATCTCATTGGTAGAATCCACAAGGGTCTGTATTTTCCACTGTTCATTACTTCTAATGAAATCAACTATCCCACGGAATATGGGCCTTGTAAAAGAAGCCCAGGACGGAACACGGATTCCCACCACAGGCATCCTATTCCCAGTCGAAGACTTGCTAATATGTTGATTAGAATGAGTCATTTACGTTTAAAATTCCGTTTTTTGAAAAAACAAAGCATCAAAAAAAGAACTCTTTTACCACTATTATCAAAAATAAATCAATTTTAGACCCTTATATCGCGATCCAATGAATAAAAATTTTGGTGGTTTTTGCATTTCACACCCGAATGTCAAGTATCGAAGAGCAAACTAAATCTACTCCTTAATATTAACTGGACGATTATTTCTCTTACTTAAAAGACGTTTTACCTCATCATTATCAATTGCCCCATCCTCAAGAATCAAAATATTTTGTCTGGAATTTATTTTCGTTGAGCTCTTTCTTTCTGACAACCATATGTTCATTGCTTCCTTTGATTTAAGCTCAAGTTCATTATTATTTGACAAATAATCATATTCAAAATCGGCATAACTTCGATGAGACTTTAAACTCTTATGCGCTATATAACGCACTACACCATAAGGATCATTTAATAGTTTTATAAGATAAGGAGCAGTCCACTCTGTGCCAGAAGCAATTTTCGCTGGTTCCCAACTACCATGCCAAGCCGCTATTGCACGCTGAGCCGCATCGCCCTTCAACATCCAAAGAATCCATGCAGAGATATTCTTTTGATCATCTGTCAATGGAGACAGCTCATGATTGTATCTCTTATTAAGATAACCTTGCGTCCATTCCAAAGTTTTATCCAGATGACAAAGGTTGCATGCATTCGGAACCCCATACTTTATGCTTCTCAATGCGGAAGGAGACTGTATTTGATGACTCCTTAAAGCCCCCAATAAAGCATAACTCGTATGAGGCATATGACAATTCAAACAACTGCTGCCTGAAGAATTTTCTTCATGATGAGTATGTAATTTTATTTCAGTAGTATACTGAGCCTCATCATGGCATTGGACACATGATTGATTGCCATTGATATCCTGCCTAAGTTGATCCTTAGGATCACTGTGATGCATCGAATGGCAGTCTAAACAGGATATATTTCTTAATCCCTTTTTCTCGTTGGTATAGCAAGCACTAACACGCATGGCCGTAAACTCTCGACCGCCAGCTAATATTGTACCATCATCCCACCAACGCTCTCGGAAAAACCCTCTGTTGTTCTCTAGCTCATCTGAATTAACTTTATTATCCAAAGATCCTGGATGTTGAATAAAGTATCTATGTTCGTGAATATTATCACCCGGCTTGTACATCGGGCCTGACCGAGCATAACTCATTCCTTTCGACGCATCTTTGTATATATAAACCCCGTGACACTGACCACATATTTGGCTTGAAAGCTTATGGTCTAATTTCGCCGGATTTATTATATGCTCCGCATTTATTGATTCATCATTAAATAGCTTGGCATACCTTTTGATTGGAGATTGATAATGGTTCACATGTGCTTCAGCAGCTCCATGACATGCCTCACAAGAAATCCCAAGTTCAGCAACTTCTGTTTCAAATTGATTACTCCCTTTTAACCCTGGATTTCCATTGGTACTATGACATTTGATACAATGATGATTCCATTGGGAGATCATTCTTTTACTGGAAGGCGCCCTCATAAATGCATCCTCTCTTGGTATCCACTTATCCTCATCAGGCAAATAAACCAACGGCAATGTCTGCAATAGATTCCCATATTTTGACTCATTAGTTTTACTCACCTTATTTGATACGGATCCATCGATCCAATATGTTTGGTAATGATGAGAGCCTGTCGTCATCACAACCCTTTTATCGACCCTTGGCACTGTCCTTAAATCAAGCATTTTCAAAACATCATTTGTCCTAATTTGATATGTATAATCATTAATCCTTCTCCCTGTTTCAACTGTCCTCATGACAATCTCTGGATCCGGGACTTTTGCCCAATACTGATCATTTGTTTTGAAGATTTGATATTTTAAACCTCTGGAATCTATCTCAGTTCCATCAAATCTACCCATGACTGAATGATCGCCCGCAACCTGAGTCATGGTTCGATGGTACGTTTCATACCAACTAGCGTATTCAGATGGATGACAAGACCTGCAATTATCCGAAGATACATAACCTTTTGTTTTCTCTATATTCGGAATCTTTGAATTAAGCGCAATCCTATCCAAATCCTTTTTGGATAAATACTTCCAATAAAAAAAAGTTGAAAGAGCAGATAGACAGACTAACAAAAGAAGAAAAATCCTCCCGTTGATTCTTAGAGAATTTTCAGAACTGGACATGACACAAAACTATTAACCGCCTATGTAATCACAGGAAAACTATTCAGTAAAATTTGGCAATACAAGATGTCTTATCCAATTTTGGACTTCAATCAATCTGACTGAATCATCAGTAACATCAGGTTTAATATTGAGTTCTGATGCAATATCGAATCTTGATGGGTCGCTATGCAATAACTCTAATTGATCAATATATGCCAAACCTTCGTTTTCATTCTGAAAAAAACTAAGTTTTATTAATTTCTCCAAACGACAAAACATCAATCTTGCCATTTCATGCAGATTATATTCCGGATGGTATTGAACTGCCCAAAATTCTGAATTTTCATAACTTACAGCAACTGACTGCACAGAAGTAAATTCATTACCCGAAAGCCTCGTTGCCCCATCAGGCAAAAAAGTAATTTCATCATCATGACTGGTAAAAGCATCAAAACATTTTGGCTTTCCCGCATATAAAGGATGAGTTTCCCCTTCATCCGTTAATTGAATATCACGAGCTATCCCCATTTCCCGACCCTTGGGATTTGCTTCTACTTTACCACCAGCTGCAACTACAGCAATTTGAGCTGCCCAACAGCTTCCAAATCCTGGCACACCATACCGAAAACATTCTCGAGCAAATTCAATTTGAACCTCTACATCTGGCGTCCCAGAATAAATACATGAACTACAGCCAGTCCAAGCGACACCATGATAATTTTGAATATCTTCACCAGCAGGAAGGACTACACCCGGATCAGCGGGAAAAATAATGTCACACTGGCTGGGAACCGGTGAACATTTCAAAAGCATATTATTATAAAGATCAGCCGCTAAACTGGCACCACCTGACTGCAACTGTTCACGGGCCTCTTTTGTATAACCATCAATAATTAAAAATTTTAGCGGCTTCCCTTCTGCCATAACTTAATTAATCCACTTCAAATTATTATTTCAAACCACCTATTACCTCATCGATATTGTTTAACAGTTCCATAATATCATTTTGATGAACATCTCCTATCGTACCAATTCTAAAGCATTCTGCATGTGAAACTTTCCCTGGATATATTACAAATCCACGCTTCTTCAACGCATCGTAAAAATTCTTGAAATCAAACCCACTCAAATCTGGATAATAAAATGAAGTAATAATTGGGGATTGAAACTCATCATCAATTAAAGCTTTAAAACCAAGAGCATGCATACCTTTCACAAGAGACTTCTGATTATTCAAATATCGATTATATCTTGCCTGCACACCCCCTTCTAAATCCAGTTCCTCTAGTGCGAGGGCAAATGCATTAACCACATGAGTCGGCGAAGTAAACCTCCACTTTCCTCCTTTTGTTTCCATTTCCTGCCATTGGTCATAAAGGTCCAAGCTGTGTGACCGTGCCCAATCTTTGGTGAGCTCAAGTATATCACGATCTGCGATGACGAAACCAAATCCCGGAACTCCCTGTACACATTTATTGGCAGAAGATATCAAATAGTGAGCACCAGAAGTTTTCATACTTAACGGAATACCTCCAAAAGAAGACATTGCATCAAGTATATATATACGACCTAAACGGCGCACAATTTCCCCTACAGCTTCAGCCGGATTAAGCATGCCAGTGGTGGTCTCACAATGAACCATGGCAACATGGGAAATAGCTGGATCTTGAACTAGCATTTGCTCCACTTTACTTAAATCAGTCAGCTCGGTCTCCAGCTGAGCAAGCTCTACAGTTTCAATTCCAAGCATACGGGATATGGTTGTTATACGCGCTCCGTAAGCTCCGTTGTTAAGCACTAGAAGCTTTCCGTCAGGTGGAATAACAGAACCTATAACCGATTCGACGGCAAAAGTTCCACTTCCAGGAATAAGCACTGAGGTATAGCAATTAAGTTCAGTATTTTCCCGAACTACAAGACGCACCAAACGAGTCCGGATAGACTGAACAATGTCGTTGTAATCAACATCCCAAGTAGAGTACTCCTGCATCATCGCCGCCCGAACTGAGCTGGTCGTGGTAAGAGGACCTGGAGTCAAAAGGAGGTACTGTGTATCCCTCTCATTCACCATGGCAAAGAAAAAGTCTTGGTAGTTGTCATAAATTTCATCGCCTCTATGACACCCTCCTTAATCCCTAAACCTGAGTCCTTAACACCACCAAAAGGAGAACATTCCATCCTAAACCCAGGTACTTGATTAACATTAACCGCCCCTGTTTTTAATTCTTTTACGACCTTGATTGCAGATGTCATATCATTAGTGACTACACCTGAAGAAAGGCCAAAATCAGAAGAATTTGCCAAGGCAATAGCATCATCAATATCTCGAACCGGCATAATGGGCGCAAGAGGTCCAAACGACTCTTCACATACCATCTCAGCATCTCTGGGAACATTAGCAATAATAGTTGGTTCTAACTGCGCACCGTTCCTACGCCCTCCCAACAATACCTTAGCTCCAGAATTGACAGCCTTAACCACGCGCTCTTCAAGCTCGATAGCCGCAGGCTCATCAATAACAGTCCCCATAAGAGTTCCTTCGTCAGCAGGGTCACCAATCTTAAATTCTGCCGCTTTAATCAAAAACTTGGATGTAAACTCTTCCAAGACCTTCTCCTCAACTAAAATCCTTTTAACTGCAGTACACCGCTGGCCTGAATTACGGAATGCCCCCTCAGTCGCCAACGTTGCTGCCAGATCTAGATCAGCATCCCGAAGAATTATTAAAGGAGCGTTACCTCCCAACTCCAAACAAAGTTTTTTATAACCAGCAATTCTTGTTAGATGCTTACCCGGCTCAGTTCCTCCGGTAAAAGTGACTAAATTAACACGGGTATCCTTCACAAGAGCCTCAGTTATTGTTTTACGATCTCCAACAAAGGTACTTAACATTGCCTTTGGTAAACCAGCTTCGTACAGCAACTCCGTAAGACGAATTGCAGTCAAGGGTGTCTTACTTGATGGCTTTAAAAGCACCGGGACACCTGCAGCGATAGCCGGAGCTAGTTTATGTGCCACCTGATTTAGAGGATGATTAAATGGAGTAATCGCAGCAACTAAACTCAAAGGCTCTCGTAACGTAAAAATCTTTCGTGCTGGACCATTTTTAGCAGCATCACAGGAAAATATACTTTCGTCATCTCTCAGTGCCTCTGCTGCAGCAAATTTAAAAACTTCCTGCGCCCTACCGACCTCATAACGTGTCTCACGCATACAAAGCCCTGCCTCAAGCCTAATTAAATTAGCAAACTCATCAGCATTATTATCCAATAACTCACGAGCTCGCATTAATATTTCATACCGTTCATTTTTTGTCGGTATTTGCTGATTCTCAGTTGCAACCTTAATAGCTTTCTCAAGTTGTTCGGGAGTAATCTTCGATAAGGTGCCCGTAAGAGAATTATCCCACGGATAATGAATCTCGAGCAAATCATCGGATTCAACTCGTTCCCCAGCTATATAACTTGACCAAGCAAGCGGCAATTTCTCTGTAATGTCAGAATTTTGACTCATAAATCAATACCATTACAAACGAAGTCAAATATATCAAAATTTCGCGGGTCACCCTTGGCAAGCGCATCATATTTGGCGTTAAGTGGCTTCGATATAAGAAATGGTACCATTTCCTCATAACGTCCACCATGCGATCGTAATGTACCTTCCAATTTTCCAAGATCATGATGTTCAGGCGTCCGGCCAATAACCCAATCGCGTTCTGAAAGAACAAAAAGATCTCCAATTCTCTCACCTGGCAATTCAAGTTTAACAACAGCATTATCCCTTGAATATACTTCCGTTACCCCATCAAGCGCAGCAATCCAACTGGCTACTTTCTCTATATCAACCCCATCCGCCAGATAAACCGTAACTGCAGAACCTAGTGCGCCGTGATGAACAACATAGGGGTCAGTAATCGGACATATAACACGGCATCCATCGCCAAATTCTTGTTTTAATTCCGTCTCAAGAAAAATTACATTTGCATCACCATCAATATTACATTTGGCGTTCATCCCATGATCAGCTGTAATGCCTACAACAGCATTAAGGTTAAGTAACTTCCCAATTTCTGCATCAATTAAACGATAAAACTCGCGCGACTCAGGTGCCTCAGGTGCATATTTGTGCTGCATGTAATCAGTGA
>MDTE01031833.1_pt1 | contig 16235 bp, 19 predicted proteins | sample 811231 | NCBI WGS metagenome assembly MDTE01 (sample SAMN05326651, study PRJNA326480) | marine metagenome | isolation source: seawater | place: Indian Ocean: Red Sea | collected 2010
ACACCGACGCCACCGGACGAAGCTGCTCGTTACCTAGATGATTTTCCACTCGGCATGGGCGGCCCGCAGCCTGTGGCCGACGCGGCCCGTTATCTACTCGACGACAGCGGACGTTGGCTGAGCGGTGTGGTCATGAACGTGACCGGTGGATTTGTGCGTGGACGCTAGACAGCTTTTCCGAAAGGTCGATCACGCCTACGGCTCTCACGGTCCAATGGGTGGCACTGCCATAAAAATTCTCTGCCTAGGAGGTTGTCTTCTCGGGGGCCCGTCATTCAGGGGGAACCTCTCGATCAAAGTTGTTACCCTGGCAGGGGAAAGATCAGAGAAGCGAACACTAAACTGAACGGCCTCATTAATTAGTAGTCTCAAGATTCACACTGATGTCAGTCCACTCACTCGCTCACCGAGTTTGGGGAAACTGTTTGAGGCTCCGGCGACCGACTCCAGCTAACCTCCACCAGGCCTGCAAGTAGAATCAATTTTGCACCGACGACCTCACGCCAACCAAACGCTTCGTCGGTCAACACGGCTGCGCTGATTACACCCACCACAAGTTCCGAAAGGATGAGAATGCCGAACACACCGGTACCAATCTTTGACGGCGCCCAAAATACAATCGCGACCGACGGAATGACTAGCACGAAAGAAATCCCAACCAGAAAGGGAAGGCTGGAAATTGTCTCTTCGAGTGTCGGTATAGCTCCCAGTGCGTCGGTCAGCAATGGATATTGAAGGATTGACACCACAACACAGAACACAATGACCACGAACAGTAGCGGGAAGATCCCCTCGGGTCGCTCGACCTCCGTTCGTACCGCTCCACCGGCGATGAGCAACCCGCCGAGCAAGCCAAACCAGTCCCCAAGGTGGATAGGGATGGGAATACCCACATCGAGTCCAACGGTAATCCAGACTCCACTCAAAGCTAACGTGACACTCGCCACACGCGACCAGTTCGGGATGCGCTTTAAAAACACAACCTCGAGTAGAGTTGCCCAGACCGGCGTAAGGTAGAAAAACACCAACGCACGAATGACATCGGTGACCAGGAACGAGTTTGCATAGAAGATTGCACCGCTTCCCAGCAGTAATCCACTCGCCCAGTACCGAAATCCAATCTGTTTGTTGTGAAAGAGTCGCCAAATAGCGATTGGCATCAAAGCAACCAAAGAGATTGCATATTGGGCTACCGTGCCCCAGCCGCCGGTCATGCCAGCGGAGAGCAACCAGCGCTGTGGCAGCCAATAGAGCCCCCACATTCCGGCCACAACCGTCACGGCAATGCAGATCAACAAGTGACGTGGATGACGCAAATCAGTCGATGTGACTCAGGGAGGATGACAGGGAGGGCCGTAGCCTACCGTCTTCCCCGAACGAAGACCATTTAATTACTTACCGAGAGGTAAGTGTCCGTTACCTGTCGTAGCAGGTAAAACTGCGCTCAGTCGTCAGCCAGCGATGATCCTCGCGGACTCGAAGCAATTCGCCTGAACTCGCGTGGGCTCGGAATTCTAAGGTGACGCGTTAGCGTGAGCTAACGGAGGCAAGCGCGTTTGGCCCGGTTGCCAGCAGTGGTAGTGGGCCCATCACCGGGGGACGACCGCGATGGTCGAGAGGCTGTTGCTGTAGGTGATCATTTGTACACGGACTGAGTCCGAGCTGTATCGAGAGCACCACGATGACGGGTGTCGCAAAGACGATCCAGTCAAGCTTGCGTTCGTTATCACGGCGGGTTTCTTCGATGAATATCCAGCTGCCGACAAAGGCGACCACACCGAACTTGCCAGATTCTTGCGAGGCTCTGGAAAAGCGTCGACTTGATCGGAGGTGACGGAGAACGAACCCTGCATGCGTGGTAAGGCGACGCCGACGCTACACAGCAAAGCTGCCGCGGATAAACTGGTGACGAATATGCAGCGAAGGAGAAAACTTGCCTGATCATGTTAGGGTTGCGTTTGGTTAAGAATCAGTCTGGTAGATTTCTGCTCTACAATGGCCATTTAAGCAATCAACGGAGAAAGTAAATGTCAAATCTCTACTCAAAGAATTTCTCAACTGCTGATGAAGTAAAGACTCCACCAAAAGCACGGGTTGAGGTAGTTAAACTCGGAAATGTAAATGCCTCGAAACTAGTTTTGGAGCCAGGCTGGAAGTGGTCAACGTGTATTAAACCCACTGTGGGTGGAGACAGCTGCCAAGCAGGACATGTTGGTGTAGTCATGTCGGGTAGTATGACCGTTAAACACGACGATGGTTCAGAGGTAACCGTTGGAGCTGGGGATGCCTACTACTTCGCTCCAGGCCACGATGGCTGGGTGAATGGTGACGAGCAATGTGTTCTCTATGAGATAGTAGAAGGCGGTAAAGATTTTGGCCCCTGGAAACACGCCCACTAACAAGTTCAACAAGAAGGGGGAAGACGAATGAAGGTATATTTTTTAGGAGCATATAGCGAGAAAGGTTTGGCTGGAATGATGAGCAGTAGCTACGATGCTCGCGTTAAAGCCGTCAGCGCAATGCTGGAAAGAGCTGGAGCAAAACTTGGATCGGTCGACTACTTGCAGGGACCGTATGATGTTATTGCGGATGCAGAAGTTGACTGCTATGAAACTGCATCGGGGATCGCCGCGGTGATGATGCAATCGGGCGGTTGGGACGACCTTATGGTTTTACCAACCATGGATTTGGACAAAGCCTTGAACACTGCAAGAGCAGTGGGTGATTATCCAATGCCGGGATCCGAATAACTACTTCTGAGTAACTGCGCCGGAGAAGCCGAATAATCACCGTATTGAAGCGCGCCCTGCGGGGCGCGATTTCTAATTTTTGCAGTCCATCGTTCGTCGTAGACAGCCCCCGTGACCTGTCGTGTCAAGTGACGCCGCCATTGCCATCGCCCTTTGCATATACGTACTGGTAAAGCGTGTAATTCTGTAAATGGCCATCTGAAAAACCTCCTGACTTGACCACAAACAGCTGATAAATTTGGGGTGCCTATAAAACCATGATTTATTGATTGTTCTTCTGATATCGAATTCCAGATTATCAATCAAAGATCATTTATTATTGAATTCCTGCGACTGGACTGAAGGAGTTAGACCGATGTCAAAGTACGACGACACGCCTGCTGCAATCTCTATGACTCTGTTCACTTTGGGGGGCATCTTTTACGTCTTCCAGTTGCTCTTTATGACGGAGACCTGGCTCGGCGATAATGGAATCGGACCTGAGGCAATCCCGTTAGCTCGGGTGCTTGGGCTTACATGGCTTGGGATTGTAGTGGTCTTAATCCGGACCTTTGTTACTGGTCTCTCGGGAACTAGCGCTTTCTTTGTGGCGCTCTTAATCGCCGAAATCGGTATTTTTCTGAATCTCTGGCATCAGCACTTCATGGGAAACCTGGAAGTGTCGATTCTCGACGACGCCATCATTGTCACAGTGCTCCTTGCCTTGCTGCTGTTCGGCTGGTCGAGAATTCGCTCTAAAACCTGAATCAAAACAAGCCAGGAAGTGTGACAATGCACGCATTGAAAACCCCGCAGAAGCGGGGTTTTTTTTAATGCTCGCTTGTGTTGGTCCAAGCCGAGACTAAATTCCAGCTAAACCGAAATAACCTCTCGATCAAACTGCGTGAGGCTTTCGTGGTCGGAGTCTGTTAACGCAACCTCCGAGCTGAATTCGATCCCTTCCCATCCATCCGAGTGTCATGTTGCTCTGCTAAACTTCCCTCTGTTCCTGCCGGCTTACTGAAGGGAAGTCCGCGACAGTAGCCAAGAGATCGTCCCAGTTAACGGGGTTTTGGAAAAAAACAATCTCTTCCGGGTCAGTTGCCGAGCCATTTGTGACCTCTTGATTGCCTGAGCACAGGACGATGGGCACATCGGGTCGAATCTCCAGCAGCTTTTCACTTAAGGTCAGCCCAGTCATCCCTGGCATTGCATTGTCGCTGATTATTCCCCTGAACCTCCAAGGCTCTTGACGGAAGGTTTCGAGAGCTTCCTCGGGATTGGCGAACCCGACGACAGGATAACCGGCTCCATTGAGCATCAGTTCCATGAGTTCCATCAAGGCAGGTTCATCATCAATGACCAAAATGTCCCCAGTTCCTCGGTCTAAGCCATCGTCACGCTCCAGAGGCTCGGAGCTACAATCGGGTCCAGCGAGGGTGTCAATAGCCTCGCAGGCGAGGCATGGGAGTGTGACGGTAAAACGGCTCCCTTTCCCCTCCTGACTCTCCACCGAGATCTCGCCACCGAGGTCCTGCACAATGCCGTAGACGACCGAGAGACCAAGACCAGTCCCTCTCCCCATGGCCTTAGTGGTGAAGTAAGGCTGGAAAATGCGCTCCTGAGTTCTTGCGCTCATCCCTTTGCCGTTGTCTTCGATCGAAAAAGTCACGGTGCGCTTTGCCTCTGAGACTGAACTCACATCCAAACTAACCGAAACGTTCCCAGATTCTTTATCCACGGCATGAACCACATTCGATGTCAGGTTCAAGAGAATCTGATGAATACCAGCCGCATCCCCGTGAACATAGGCATCCCGCTCAGAGTCAGGGCTTACGAACTCTTGGAGTATGACGTTGGAAGGAAGAGTCGCCGTCAAAATTGGCCAAATTTCCCTTAGCAGTGTGCTCAGGTGTAGAGGCTTACCGTCCTCGGTGTTGTCGCGACTGCAGGATAGGATTTGAGCAATGATGCCTTTGGCGCGCAACGAAGCCTCTAAAATTCGTTCCAGATGATCCGCTTCAGACTTTTTTGTCTGCGAGGTCGACTTGCAACAGCTGTGCATAACCGCTGATCGCACTGAGGATGTTGTTGAAGTCGTGGGCCACGCCTCCCGCGAGTTGGCGTAGTGCATCCATTCGATGCGATGCATTTAGCTGGAGTTCAACCTGGTGCCGCTGCTCTTCCGCGGTTCGCATCTGGGTAAACTCCATCCTATAGAGATAAATGGCGCTTGCGTTGAGGACGGCCTTGTAGGTCCAGTGAAAGACACGTCCAGCCAGGCTCTGCTCTCGTTGGATGTTCAGCTTGGAGGAGTCCGCGAATATTTTTCGGAGCGACCAGACGACCTGCTGAAGATTTTCTGGGAGCATGGGGACGGATTTGAGCAGCTATGTAGGTTCTTGGGTGATCCCACGCCCAACACACCGGTACCACATGCCAATCGCGGAGTTGATAAAGTTGGCAGCCCTTTTCAAATTGGCCTGAATAGGGTGCTCAGCCGACTATAGATCAGACTCGCGCCAATCACGCGTCTCGACCGGACCAGGTGTGGGATTTCTCGTCTCTCCTCATCTCGGGTTCTCTCGAAGAGGCCGGCTCCTCGCGCGAGCACGTGCTGATGAATCACGGTGTGATTCACAGGTCGAAATTCGAGCCTATGCCGTGCCCGGCGAACGCTGACGGGATATTTGTGGGTCGGCATATTGGCGCCCGTATCAGTCGACCCGTGCCAAGAGGTCTCGACGTGAGACAGCTGCAAGTGCGACAGTGTGCTCGGGCAACGCTGCTCGAAATTCCATGTGTCTTGGATGCTATCAGTCGGCGTTGCCGTAGTCAGATGTCGACCAAAAGTTCGAAGGGGACAAAGCCATGAGCGAAGACATCGTGCCCGCATCACGCGGCAAGGCAGTGCGGCTTCGCGCCGGCCAGACCTTGACCTGTACCAACACCTACGGCACTCAGGTCATCGACATGTGGGCATTCGATGTCGACGACCCGCAGGACTGGATGTCCATGCATCACACCCACAGCCGGGTGCAGCGACTGGTGCCGCGCACGGGCGAGGCGTTCTACACCTACAGCCGCCGGGCCATCCTCACAGTGGTAGAAGACCACTCACCGGGTGTGCACGATTCGACTTATCCCGCGTGTGACAAATACCGCTATGCCCTCGAGGGTGTGACAGGGTATCACCGCAGCTGTGGAGACAATCTCGCAGAAGCCCTCGCGGAGCTCGGTCATGAAGCGCCGCGGTTCACACCGCAGCCGTTCAATCTGTGGATGAACTGTCCAGTCGGGGCTGATGGGCGGATCGGCTTCGATGCTCCGGTCACCAAACCTGGTGACTACATGGTGCTGCGCGCGGAGATCGACTGTGTAGTCGCGATGTCCGCGTGCCCGTACGACCTGGACACTATTCCAGTCAATGTCGGCGGCACGCCACGTGATGTGCATATCGCCATCGATGCAATTTGAAAGGCCACCGCGGAACAACGACGGTATTCGCCGTTCGTGGTGTCATTCACCCAGATTTCCGTGGCACCTCGCGCAAGCCCTGGATTCTGGATATGACCCGCGACTGTTCCTGATTTCTCATGGTGAAATGAGGTTGCCGTGACATCGCGTTCACGTCTGGTGGTCGGGCTGTGTGTGGCCAGCGCGATAGCTGGGACGGTGGTCTATGAAATCACCCTGGGCATTGTCGGCGTCGCGCTGCCGCACATGCAGGGGGCTTTCTCCGCGACACCGGACCAGATTGCGTGGGTGCTGACCGCCTTTACGGTTGGCACGACGGTCATGATCGGTTGTGCTGGTTGGTTCAGCAGCCGCTTTGGTCGCAAGCGCTTCTTTCTGGTCTCTTTAGCCGGTTTTGTCATAAGCACGGCGATGTGCGCGAGTGTCGACACGCTCTCCGCCGAAGTGTTCTGGCGTCTGGTGCAAGGGCTGCTCGGTGCCCCGCTCATGCCTGTTGGGCAGGCCATCACCGTGGATGCTTTTCCGCAAGGCAAGAAGAACCTAGCGAGCTCGGTGTGGGCAGTCGGTGCTGTAGGGGGTGTCGTCACCGCCCCGGTTCTTGGGGGGTACCTGGTCGAGCATTACGACTGGCGTTGGGTGTTCTACGTCACGGTGCCACTCGGCATTGTCGCTTTTGTTGGCAGCTGGCTGTTCGTCGAGGAGACCGAGCGAGACCGCGATCGCAAGCTTGACTGGCTGGGATTCATCGCTCTGGTTGTCGCGGTGCTCGCCATTCAGCTTGGATTGAGTCGAGGTGAGCGGCTCGATTGGTGGAGCTCCACCGAGGTCGTGACTGAGCTTGGCATCGGCAGCTTGGCATTGCTGCTGTTTTTTGTCCGAAACTACACGATCAGCAATCCCTTCGTGCCGGGTGAACTGCTGACTGACCGCAACTTCGTGATCGGTGCGGTGTTGTTCTTGATTTTTGGCGCGGTGCTAATTTTGCCGATTGTGATGCTGCCGCTACTGTTGCAGCAGCTTGGCGGCTATCCGGTCTTTACCGCAGGTGCGTTGTTGTTCCCGCGAGGATTAGGCACCATCAGCGCTCTGTTGCTGAGCGGTACTCTCGCCGCAAACACCGATCCGCGCCGGCTACTGGTGTTCGGTTTGTTGTTGATTGTGTTCGCCAACTGGCGCATGTCGGCTTGGACACCTGATGTATCTTCGTGGGAGATCTCCTGGACCACGGCGATCCAAGGATTTGGCTCCGGTATCACCTTTGTGCCGAACATTGCCATTGCCTTCTGGTCGGTGTCCGATCGCTACCGAACCGAAGGCTTAAGTTTTTTGTATCTGTTGTTCTATTTTGGCAGCGCTGTCGGGGTGGCCTGCATCTTCGCCCTGCAAGCCAAGCTCGCGCAGGTCAATCGCGCGCAGCTGGTGGAGAATGTCACGCATCACAATGAGCGCTTCGGGCTCGCCGACATGGCGTCGGTGTGGGATCCAACCACCCAGAGCGGGCTCGCCGCCATCAGCGCCGAGATCAACCGTCAGGCGCAGATGATCGCCTACAGCAACAGCTTTTTGATCATTGCGGTGACGGCGTTGATCATGGCGCCGTTACCGCTGCTGGTAACGCGGCGATGAGCAGGCTCGACTAAGCGGGCAACCTGTCGGGCTCTAAACCGCTCGGCGCTAGAGCCGAGAAGCCGGACAACCTGCAGACATACCTGCTGTGAGCTCAGCGCACCGGATGCGATTGTGTGCCGGCGGGAACAGCGCAACCAGCGGTGCTCGCTAAGCAAGAACGGCGAGCTCTCGAAGTGGGTCTCGGTCTGCCTCGTCTCGCTGATAGGCGAGGGTGATGCTCGCCGCTCCGGCGACGACCTCACCCGTTCGTCAGTATGCGGGAGCGCAGGAGAAATCGAAGTCGTACGTCTCAACCCGCTCGTTGCACGCTGGTAAGCTATGCGTTCTAGCCCATACTCAGGCGTACTCACATGACTGACACAAGCAACGGAGACGGCCGAACGACGGTTCTGGTCTCGGTTCCCCGAAAGACCACCCCTCTCGTGGTGCTGAACGCTTCAGATACGGTCGGAATAGCGGGGCGCCCGTTGACAGCGCATGACACCGTCCTGGGTGTTCAAATTCGGGAGAACGTTTCGCGTGGACATAAAGTGGCGTTGCGCGAAATCGCACCCGGCGAGAAGATCCTCAAATACGCTCAGATTATCGGATACGCCAGCCAGCCAATCGCTGCCGGGGACCATGTGCATACGCACAACGTCGAGTTTCGCGGCACTGACCACAACTACGAATTCTGTGTCGATGCGCAGGATGCGGACATGCTGGCGGAGGCAGACCGGGCCACCTTTCAAGGCTATTTTCGCGAGGACGGGCGGGTCGGCACTCGAAATTACGTGGGTGTACTGCCGAGCGTTAACTGCTCGGCGACGGTCGCGCGCCACATCGTCGATGCGATCACTCCTGACATGTTGGCCCAGTATCCAAATGTGGATGGCGTTGTCGCATTCGTGCATGGAAGTGGTTGCGGTATGGCGACCGAGGGCGAAGGTTTTGACAATCTGAAACGCGTACTCGAAGGGCACGCCAACCACCCCAACGTTGCCGGTGCGCTGATGGTCGGGCTGGGTTGCGAAGCCAATCAGATCGACGGTTACGACGGTCAGAAAGGCGCGAAGTTCCGCAGCATGAACATCCAGAGTATGGGTGGCCATCGCAAGACCGTAGCCGCCGGTGTCGAGGCGGTGATGGAGATGGTGGAAGCGGCAGATTCAGCGCGACGCGAGACCTGTTCGGTGTCGCATCTCATGCTTGCTCTTCAATGTGGCGGTTCGGATGCATGGTCCGGGATTACCGCCAATCCGGCGTTAGGTGCGGCGGTCGACCTCTTCGTGCGGCACGGTGCTACGGCTGTGTTGGCGGAAACGCCGGAGATCTATGGTGCGGAACATCTCCTGACTCGACGCGCCAGCGACCCGGAGACAGCACAGAAACTGGTCGATCGCATCATGTGGTGGGAGGACTATGTCGAACGTAACCAGGGCTCGATGAACAATAATCCGACACCCGGAAACAAGCAGGGCGGTCTGACGACGATTCTCGAGAAATCACTGGGAGCTGTGGCAAAGGGTGGCACGACTCGTTTGAATGGGGTGTATCACTACGCGGAGCCGGTAGATCGCAAAGGCTTCGTGTTCATGGACAGTCCCGGCTTCGACCCGGCGTCCATCACCGGCGAAGTAGCGGGTGGTTGCAATCTGGTGGCGTTTACGACCGGCCGTGGTTCGACTTACGGCTGCAAACCTTCGCCCAGCATCAAGATCGCAACGAACACGGAAATGTACGAGCGTATGAGTGAGGACATGGACGTCAACGCCGGCAAAATCATTACTGAAGGCGCCAGTGTTCAGGATGTTGGTCAGGAAATCTTCGACTATCTTCTGGAAGTTGCCTCTGGGCGTCGGACCCTGAGCGAGTTGAACGGGCTGGGCGATAATGAGTTCATCCCCTGGCACATCGGTGCGATGATGTAGGTCACGCCAGGCCCTCAATCCTCGTCAGCGCTTGTTCGTGTAGCCGCGTATCCCCGGTTGCGAGTACCTGGTCGCCCGAATGGATGGTCAACGGTTTGCCCTCCCAATCGGTGATGACACCGCCGGCACCGTAGACAATTGGAACATGGGCACAATAGTCGTACGGATCGTTACGCGCCTCAATGAGTACGTCGAGCATACCGCTCGCGAGTGACCCATACGCCAGGCAGCCACCGCCATAAACGGTCCACTGGGTTTGCTGATTGAGGTCTTGGTACACGGTCTGCGCATCTCCTCGAAAAGAATCGGCGGCGGTCGTGGACAATACGGCATCACAGAGGCGCTCGCATGAGCGGGCGAAAATCGGTCTGCCGTTGTGGCGTGTTGGCAGTCCATGGGCGCCCGTCCATCGGTCACCAGTGACCGGTTGATCGATCAGACCAAGGATCGGCGCCCCGTCTTTGGCCAACGCGATGAGCGTGCCGAACGTTTGTAGTCCGGCGATGAACTGTTTTGTGCCATCGATGGGATCGATTATCCAAACGTATTCGCGATCGAGTTCCTCGCTGCCATATTCTTCACCGAGGATGCCGTGTTCAGGATACCGGTCATTGACCAGCTGCCGAACACACTGTTCCACTGCCTTGTCTGTTTCAGTGACCGGGCTGATGCCGTCCTTGATTTGCAAGTCGAGCGGTTCTCGAAATGCGCTGCGGACCAAGTCGCCACCAGCGTCTGCCAGCCGTCCGGCGAATTCCAGTGCGTCGTTCAAGTCCAGCATTGTTCACTCACTCAACTTATTTGCTCCGGTGACGCCGACTTCAACCAATCGCAGTTTCTATCAACGCCAAGACCTGACCATGAATACGTGGATCACCCGATGCAACGAACTGATCCCGAGAGCTAATTGTCAGGGGGGCGCCTTGCCAATCTGAAATGACTCCTCCGGCACCTTCCACAATGGGCACCAGCGCGCAGTAGTCGTGTGCGTTGTGGTCAGCTTCGAGTCCGACATCGATCCGGCCGGCGGCCATTTGTCCGTAGGCATGGCAGCCCGCCCCGTACAACGGCCAACGCGTGGCCTCTAGCAGGCGTTGATAGACGAGTGCCGTCGCTGGGTTGAAGTAGTCGGGGGCAGACGTCGCCATGACGGCATCAGCCAGTTGCTTGCATTCTCGAGTCTGGATTCTTCGTCCGTTGAATTCAGTGTGACGTCCGACTGCGCCGACCCAGCGTTCGGACGTTACCGGTTGATCGATGATGCCGATAATGGGCTTACCTTCGTGCGCAACAGCAAGTAATGTCGCGAACGTTGGTAATCCGGCAACAAACTGCTTGGTTCCGTCGATGGGTTCCAACACCCATACAAACTCTGCTTGAGCCTGCTGCTGACCATATTCTTCGCCGAGGATTCCGTGTTGGGGATAGCGACTTGTGATTCGTTCGCGCACTTCGGCTTCAACGGCTCTGTCAATTGGCGTCACCGGGCTCAGGTCGCCCTTGAGTTCAACCTCAGTCGTTTGTTTGACGGCATCACGAATCAGCGCACCGCTGGCTTGCGCGAGATCCAAGGCAAAGGCGAGAAAGTCCCCGGTTAACCGGCTAAGCGCGGCGTTCACGGGTGATTGGCAATACAGCGACAAGTCATGTGTCGTCGGTCCTTGGACACGTCAAAGAATCGGTGAATAGAGATCGGCGCGGGACTCGGTTGGCGATCGGTTGACAGCGGAGCTATTCTACATGCTGCTCTTCGTCTGGGCTCAATGGTCCCCGGCACCGTTCGGGGACGTTATCACACCGGATTACAGAGGAATAATCATGATAAAAAGGTCACTGTTTCTTGCGCTTGCATTAGCTGTGTCGCTGGTCACTCCCGTGTCTGCAGAGACACTCCGCGTTGGGATGGAATGCACCTACGCACCGTTTAATTTCAAGGACGCCGATGGTCGACTGGATGGTTACGACGTTGACGTTGCCAAGGCCGTGGGTGGTCTGCTCGGGGCGGATCTCGAGTTTGTTTGTCAAAAGTGGGACGGAATGATCCCGGCTCTGTTGGCCAACAAGTTCGACATCATTGTGGCGTCCATGTCTATTACCGAGAAACGCTTACAGAAGATGGATTTCTCCGATACCTACCGGATTTCTGTTGGCCGTTTGGTCGGCAGAAAGGATGCAGGACTCAATCTCTTTGACGGCTCAGGCAACCCGATACCCGCCAACTTCGACGGTCTCAAGGTTGGACTCGAACGAGCGACGACCTACTCTGATTGGTTCGAAAATGAATTGCCGAGTGCCGACGTGGTCTTGTACGACACAAATGAAGCCATGTACCTCGATTTGGTAAATGGTCGCGTCGACATGATCATGACCAATCCCATGAAAGCCCACTTGCGATTCTTGAGCAAAGAGGACGGCGCTGGTTTCGAGTTCGTCAGCCCACAGATTGATGAGCAAAAGTATTTTGGCGTGGGCGTTGGTATTGGCCTTCGTCAGGGCAATGACGACTTGAAGGCGCGGATCAATGAAGCGTTGAAAACCCTGAAGTCCGAGGGGTGGCTGGAGAAGTACGCTTTGAAGTACTTCCCCTTCGCGATTCACTAGCAGTTGCATTCACGCATCGACGGGGGCCGTGATGGTCGGCCCCCGTCGATGATCTCGTGCGAGTTCACGATTCGTACGGCTACATCCCGTTGAGTTAAGCACCTATGGAAGCGGTAGCCGGTTGGTGGGACGATTTTTTTCGCGGCTCGATTGTCGTCGCCCAGGTGTTCGTGGTCGCGCTGTTTCTCACGATCATATTTGGGCTCGTCGGCGCTGGCGCTAAGCTCTCAAAGAGCCGCATCGCCCAGATGCTTGCAAGTGCTTACACGGTTGTCTTTCGCGGTACCCCAGAGATTCTGGTTCTGCTGCTGATTTACTTTGGCTCGGCAATCACGCTGACCTGGATTGTTCAGCTATTCGACCCTACGGTTAAGTTTGTCGATATCCCACCTTTTTGGGCTGGTTCCTTTGCTATCGCGCTAATCGTGGGCTCCTACGCTACGGAGACTTTCCGAGGCGCGTTTCTCGGCGTCGATTCCGGCCAGCTCGAAGCAGGCCGCGCGTTGGGACTGTCGAGTCTGCAAACTTTTGTCTACATCCGCATTCCTGCCATGTGGCGGCTTGCCCTCCCGCCCTTCGGCAACCACATGTTGTCTCTCATCAAGGACACCGCACTGATTGCGATCATCGGTCTGGAAGAGACGCTGTTTGTCGCTGAGCAAGCTATCGGTACGACCGGCAAGCCTTTCACGATGTACATCGTCGTCGGCGTCATTTATCTGGGGTTCTCAACGGTGATTACTCTGATGGTGATGGCGCTCGAGAAGTACGCGAACCGTCATTTGGAGGTTTCGCGATGAGTTTCGACCTTGCGCTCGTGGTCGACAGCATTCCGAAGATGTTAATGGGCATTGGAATGACCCTGCAGCTGTTGGCTCTGTCGGCAGTTCTGGGTTTGATACTTGCCATCTTGCTGCTGCTAATGCGAATCAGTGGGCGCTGGTTGTTGGCCATTCCTGCGATGATTTACATCTACGTCTTCCGTGGTACCCCCATACTGGTGCAGATCTTCATCATCTATCACGGGTTCCCGCAACTCGAGTTCATTCGCGAGGGCTTTCTTTGGCCTCTGTTCAGAGAGCCGTTCGGCTGTGCGATTGTCGCGCTGACGTTGAACACCGGCGCTTACGTATCGGAGATTCTGCGCGGCGGTGTGCTGGGGGTGGATCGCGGCTTGAAAGAGGCGGGTGCAGCGCTTGGTCTATCAGCTCGGCAGCGATTCATTTACATCACAGCACCCATCGCCATACGACTGTCGTTGCCCGCCTACAGCAACGACGTTGTCAGCTTGATGAAGAGCACCGCGCTTGCCAGCACCATCACACTGCTCGACATGATGGGTATTGCCAGAACCATTGTGGCCGAGACCTATGCTCCTTATGAGATTTTCATCTCACTGATGGTGATCTATTTGGTCCTGACCTGGATGATCCAGAGAAGCTTCGGCTGGGTCGAGAAGCGCATGAGCCGCTACGTGAGAAGTGAGGCGTGATATGACAGTCGACGAACGAGAAACCATTATTGAACTCGAGAATGTCGACAAGTACTTCGGTGACTTTCAGGCACTGAAGAATGTCAGCTTGTCGGTAAGTAAAGGTGATCGGATTGTGGTTTGCGGTCCCTCCGGGTCCGGGAAATCAACTTTGATTCGGTGTATCAATCGTCTCGAAGAGCACAACCGGGGAAAGATAGTCGTAAATGGTCATGAACTGACCAGCGCGGTAAAGGATATCGACGCCGTGCGTAGTGAAGTGGGTATGGTGTTTCAGAGCTTCAATCTGTTCCCCCATCTGACGGTGGTGAAGAATCTAATGCTGGCACCTAGATTGGTGCGCAAGTCTTCAAAGGCCGAGGCACTCGAAGTTGCGCAGCGATATCTCGAGCGCGTAAAGATCCCAGAGCAAGCAGACAAATTCCCCAGTCAGCTTTCCGGTGGCCAACAGCAGCGCGTCGCGATTGCTCGCGCCTTATGTATGAACCCTCAGGTTATGTTGTTTGACGAACCGACTTCGGCCCTCGACCCAGAGATGATCAGCGAAGTCCTCGACGTCATGACGGACCTGGCGGAGGAGGGCATGACCATGATCGTCGTCACTCATGAGATGGGGTTCGCCCGGTCCGTGGCCGACAAGATGGTTTTCATGGACAACGGTGAAATTGTCGAATCCAGCGCCCCGAAGGAGTTTTTCGACAATCCGAAAAGCGATCGCACCAAGCTTTTTCTAAGTCAGATCCTCTCCCACTGAACAGGCTGGAAGGTCGTCGTGGCGTTGCGTGTTTCGGTGCGCTCGGACTAGCCGAGCCGACACTGCTCCAATCTACTGAATTTTTCTTTTGTTGTTCCTTGTTTGCTGGCTGTATCTAACCAGAGCACCTACTCAGAGCCGAGCTTTCCTGCTTCGCCGACATCCGCGTGAATGAGGGGCTGTGATAGAAGCTAAAACCGTTGCGTTGAATTGAGACTGTCGTTCAGAAGTGTGGGCTGCACAGCGGCGTCAAATGGACGTTCATGAGCTCGATTGCATGGACATCCGGGCACATGCAGGGACCGGTTCGAATACCGACGTCAAAGGTCTCGTTTCGAAAGTTCACCAGCGCCAAAGACGGACATTGACAATCGCTCATCTACTCGCCCACTCCTGCTAATGGTTGCCTCTGCGTTCTGCCTGCAGTTCGCGTACTCGTGCGGTCGCTTCGGGTGTGCCGTCGTGCTCTGAGCCGAACCATTTGTCCCAGGGCATAGTGGCTGTTCCGTAGTTGCAGTCAAAGTAACGATGGTGAAGTTGGTGCCAGAAGTCACCGAGGGCTATGGCATCCTTTCCGTTGATGGTGAGGTGCGTGTAGCCGGTGTGTGAGGTAATTGCTGCCAAGGCGGTGAAGTAAGCGTGAAAGAACAAATGGATCGGATGCGACGGAATCACCAAATGGATGGCGAAGGTACTGAAGTAAAGCAGATGCTCGATGGGATGCATCGAAAACCCCGACCAGGGACCGATACTGATGTTGCGATGGTGGGGTGCGTGCGCGATTTTGAACAACGGTGGCCAATGCAGCAGTCGGTGTACCACGTAAAAATGAAACGACTCCCAAAAGATGATGAGCGGGAACAGCGCCACGAACCACACGGGGTTGGTATCCCAAGAGGTCCACATCAAGAAGTCGTTGGCGAACGCCCACATCAGCAAGACCTGAAACACCGTCCAGATAGTGACGCCACTGACACAGGTGTAGAAGATGTTGTCCCAAGTCTGATTGCGTCCGAAATACCGATCGTCATTCTTGCCGTGTTCGCGCGAGTCGATTCGTTTCTGGTTTCCTTGTCGTTTAAAGGTGTAGAAGTACAAATGTAATGAACCTGCTACCAGCACTGTTGCGCCAAGGTTCAACCCGTAAATTTGCGCGATCCAACCCGGCTCAAATGTGGCGCAGCGGGCCAGAGCGGGACCGAACAAATACCAGGTAGCGATGCCCATCAACACGTAAACAATGTTGGGTGACAGGACGAAGCCCCTCCCGAACAACCACTTTGCCGCGGCGATGGGGCGAACCGGCCAAACAAACAAGGGGATAGGCTCCAGTGGAACCGGGGGATGATGGTTCCAGGTGCGCTCCGGCGAGCCTGCCTTCGCCATGGTGGCCGTCTCCTTTTCCACAACCGATGTGGGAGTATGGTTCAGCCCCTGTCAAGAATCCATCCGACCCAAACAAAAAACGACTCCAAAAATCGGGCCGGGACCGCGCCTTCAGTCCCGGTGGCGATGTAAGTAGCTCTGGGTCTCGTCGCGAATATCATCGATGGCGACGTCAAGCTCGGCACGCAGGTCTTGGGGCGCTGCCGGCAGCGTTTGGCGATTACTGGTAAACGGCAACTGTTGGGATAATCGGTGGA
>MDTE01056230.1_pt1 | contig 16231 bp, 13 predicted proteins | sample 811231 | NCBI WGS metagenome assembly MDTE01 (sample SAMN05326651, study PRJNA326480) | marine metagenome | isolation source: seawater | place: Indian Ocean: Red Sea | collected 2010
AAGGCTTCCTGTGATAAAATAATTCATATTTTTAAATGCCTACCATTTTAAAAGAATGTTTCATGCAAGTATAATAAAGAGTACTTTTAAATGTGACCAATAATTTATATAGACATGAAAAGAGTTATTCTAAGACGAACTTAGTTTCAGTAATACATAGAAATAGACTAAAAGAAATTATAAAAATAATTAGTAAATATTTTTATAAAAAGGATAGAGGAATTTTATGGGCAGACTTTGGGTGTTCTGATGGTTTTATTATTGAGCAGGTTCAGAAAAGTTTAAAACCAATAAAATTTGATAAAATTATCGGATTTGATCATTCTCATGATTTAATAAATTTTGCTAATAAAAGAAATTTGAAAAATTCGACCTTTAAGTATTTTAATATGAATGAGGTGCAAGATTCCATGCAAAAGTTTGATTTGGTTACTTGTTTTGAAACTGTTGAGCACGTTGGAAATCAAAATAATGCAATTAAAAATTTATTTGACCATATCAAAAAGGATGGATTGTTAATTTTAGCAGTTCCAAATGAAACAGGGCTTATAGGCATTATTAAATTTTTAGGAAGGTATATTTTGCGCTTAAACCCTTATGGTAATTTTTTTGATGGTCAAAGTAGAATAAGCTACTTGAGTCATTTAATAAAAAATAATTCAATTAATAACTTTAGAAAAAATAATCAAGAAGGTTACGGGCCGCATTTAGGGTATGATTACCGGGATACAGAGAAAATTTTATATGATTCTTTTATTGATAAAAATCGCATGAAACTATTGGATAAAAAATTTACAATATTTAACTCCAATGTTATGTATGTATTAAAGAAAATTAGTTTTTAGTTAATTTGATTATTTGATCTAGATAGTTTTTGGCAATTTTTTCCCTATTGAACTTTGAAGATATTAATTTTATTCCGTTTTCACCATGGCTTAAAATTAATTGAGGGTTTTTTAAATAAAAATTAATACTCTCAATTAATGAAGAAGCGTCATCTACTTTTGAAACTAATCCACATTTGTTTTTAATTATCATTTGAGTTGTTTTGCCATTCGGGATTGATAGAATTACTGGTTTTCCCTGGATTAAAAATTCAAAAATTTTTGTTGGAAGCGCAGTAGACCAAAGCTTATCGTTTTTTAATGTTACTAAACCAACATCAATTTGATCATATTCATTTATTATTTCGTTAGAAAGTAATAATCCTTTTGTCGTTATATTTTTTATTTGCATAGCCTGATTGAATATTGTTTCTTTTTCAGCACCGTCACCTATGATTTTAAAATTTATTCTTTTTTCATCTTCAAAATATTTTGCGGCTTCAAGAATTATTTTTGTATTGTGAGCTTTGCCAATAGTTCCTACATAGCCAAATGTTAATTGGTTGTTATTTATTTTAGTTTTTTTATAATTGAAATTATCTGTCATTACTCCATTAGTAACTAAAATAACATTTTCTTTTCTGTATTTTTTTACATAAGAAAAAATTCCATCTGTTACAACTGCTACAATCTGGGCCGAGTATATTATTTTCTTCTCAATAAAATTTAGAAAGCGATAACCCAAATTATTTTTCTTTATTATACCAACAGCTGCAATCGAACTAGGCCATATATCCCTAATTTCAAAAACATGGGGAATTTTTTTTATTTTTGATAATATCATCCCTGCAATACCACAGAGCAGCTGAGGACTGGTTGAGATAATAATATCTACATTTTTTTCTTTTAATCCGTGAAAAGCTGATAGAATCATAAATAAAAAATAATTGAAACTTCTCTTAAAAATACCCTTATTGGGGGTTAAATATGTATAAACTCTAATAACTTTTATTCCTTCAACAATGCTTTTTGATAACCACTTGTTTTTATAACCATCAAAGATTTTTCCTTTTGGATGATTTGGAAAATTCGTTATAACAACTATTTCATTATTTAATTCATTAAATATTTTTGAATGTTCAAATATTCTTTTAGCTGGAGCGTTAACCTCTGGAGGAAAGTAGTGGGACAGGATTAAAATTTTCATCAATAACTAAATGCTTTTAGTCATTGCTGATGAACGGTAGAATAGTATATGAATAATCAGTAGAGGGATTATTTGTTAAATTGGTTTCTCTTAAGGTATGAATATTGACTTTATATATTTCCCAGTTCCCATCTCTATCGCTCAGAAAGATAATATCTTTACCGTTTGGTAAAAACATTGATGACCAGTCATTTGTATTATTTAGAGAAATATTTTTTTGATTTGATCCATCCAAATCCATAACGTATACATCTAAAACAGATCTCCTATTCGAAGTAAAGGTTATTTGTTTGCCATCTGGTGAAAAAGATGGATTATAATTCTCATAAGAGTTATTGGTTAGCGCAATTTGGTTAGAGCCACTTACGTCCATTATATAAATATTTTTACTACCCGTTCTGTCGGAACTAAAAATAATTTTTTTTCCATCTGGTGAAAAAGAATAATTATCAGAAATGATATCATTGCTATTTAAGTTACGAGAGATATTCATTTCATTTTTTTCTAAAATATTCATAAAAAATATCTCTTTAAAACCTTTTCTCCATGATTGATAAATGATAAATGATCCATCAGGAGAAAATTGAGGATTTAATTCGTAACCATTTTTATTTGTTAGATTTTGGAGTGTTTTTTCATCAAAACTATAAATGTAAATATCAAAATTATCAGTAGATTGCTCATAAGAAGAAAAGAGCAGCTTACTTCCATCTGGTGAAAAACTTGGTGTCCACTCGTGTCGTTTTGAATTTGATATATTTTTTAAGTTTTTTGCCTCCCATTGAAGGTAGCCATCCATCCAGGCCAAATCAGCAGTATAAATTTCTCTATTACCGTCCCTATCGCTAACAAATGCTATTTTTTTTCCATCCGGGGAAACAGTTGGAGCAAAATCTAACCATTGGTTTTTTGTAATGTGAGTTGCATTTTCTCCAAAAGCATCAATAGTAAAAATATCATAATTCCACCAGCGGATTGAGCTGAAAACAATATGAGAATCAACGTTTGGCTCAATAGAAATATTTGTAGTGTCACAGCTAAATAACCAAAGACAAATGAGTATAACATTGTGAGGAAATATTTTTTTTAAAATCATTAATTAATATATTCGTTGTATTTGCGAAGCCATATCTCCAATGAAATTGCCGAAAAAATTTCTTTATAAGCAATTGATCCTTGATTTATATCTTGTTTTATAAATTTTTTGTATAAATTTATAAGTTTTTCACGATGAAATATTTTTTTATCAAAAATTAAACTTTCGCTTGAAAAATAATCACCTTTAACTTCATATTTCAGGGCTCCTTTGAGTAAAGCACTTTGTGAGTTTCCAAAATTTTGCTTATCAGCTCTCCAGGTTATTTCTGGTGGCATAAAGGGTTCCATAATTTTTCTCAAAATATATTTTGTCCAACCTTTATTTATTTTATTACCAATTCTCATAGGCAAAAGTTTTTCAACTAATTTATAGTCTAAAAACGGTGCTCGAATCTCCGTAGATTCAGCCATTGACATTCTATCTTCAGTATGAAGTATTTGCGGTATTGAAAACATTCTAAAGTCCTCTATCTGCCTATCATTAATTGATTGATTGAATTTTATACCAAGATTTAGATAGCTGTAATTGTTAAAATGCGATAATGTAGATTTTTTAAAATTACTGTTTTTAAGAAAATTAATATACCTTTTAGCATCCGCATAGTAAAACTGATTGATAACTGACTGGTTCTTAAGAAAATGATTTAGTAGGTCTAAAGCTTTTAAAAATTTTCCTCTAAAAGCTAATTCTTTTAAATAGAAAAAAACATATTTTCTGTATCCGCAAAATAATTCATCTGCACCTTGCCCTGTGAGCATTACTTTAATTCCTTTTTGTGCTGCTTTTTTAATCAAAAGATTATGGGTCATATTTGAGAAGCTCGGCAAAGGTTGGTCATTTATCCAAATTAACTCCTCTAATTTTTCAAAAATATTTTCACCCTTTAATGACAAGTTAATTTTTTCAACATTAATATCTAAATGATTTGACATTAAGTCTATAAAAGGAGATTCATCATAGCGCGGATTGTCATCAACGGCAGAAAAAAATGAAATAGAATTCTTTTTTCCTAATTGATCAACTATTGAAGCTATTGAAGATGAGTCTAGTCCTCCAGAAAATAATAACCCAATAGGAACATCGCTTCTCATTCTTAAGTTTACGGAATCGAACAGTGTTTGTCTTGCTTCACTAAGCTCCCGATCAAATGGTTTGGACTCATTTTCTATTTTTGGATAATTCCAGTATTTTAAAGAGTTTAAATGTTTAATATTATTATCAATTGAATAAATAAAAATGGAGCTAGGCGAAACTTGACTAATTCCATTTAAAAAATGTTGATCTGAGGTATTTATTTGAGATTGAAAAAGAAATTCACCAATTACTTGGTAATTTAATGAAAACTTTTTTCCTAGCATCGCTAATAATGATTTTGCTTCACTAGAAAAATAAATACCTTCTTCAGAATCGAATATATATAGTGGTTTTTTTCCAAACCTATCTCTCGACAGGAATAATTTTTTGCTTCTTAAGTCTATATGTGCAAAGGACCACATTCCGTTTAATTTTTTACATGCCTTCTCGACACCCCAAAAATCAATTGATTTTAGAAGAATTTCTGTATCAGAAGTAGTTTTAAAAACTAAACCTTTAGACTGTAGCTCTTTTTTAATTTCTAAATAATTATATATTTCTCCATTAAACATAATCAGGGAATCACCAGAATCTGAAAACATCGGCTGATTGGCATCTGGAGTAAGATCAATAATAGACAGTCTTTGAAATCCAAGAAAAATTCTATTCTTTTTCAATGAAATAACGTTTTGTTTCTGTGAATCAGGGCCTCTATGAATTTGTGTTTTTTGAGCAGATTGCCATTTTTTTTCGAAACCGTTAGTTGGTTTACCAATAAATCCATTAAAACCGCACATTTTTGTTATTTTTCCTAATTAATTTTTATTGAGTTGAATTATTGTAACCTATAATGAGAAATGAGCTCTTTAACATTAGATTTCCATTCAAAATTTTCTTTTACAAATTTACGTCCATTTAATCCAAAATTTTTAATGAGCTTAATATCAAAAATAAATTTTTGAATCGTATCAGCAAGAAGCTCTTTGTTATTAGTATTTATTTGATATCCAGTCACTCCATCCCTGATAACTTCTTTAATACCCCCTACTTTGTTTCCAATGACTGGCAGCTGACATGAAGAAGCTTCAATGATTGAAACACCAAAACTTTCTCTGTGTGAGGGACATACAAAAATTGTTATTTTATTATAATACTCAACAATTTCCGTATGGTCGATTTTACCTAAAAAAGTAACTTTATCACTTATTTTAAATTTATTAGCTAACTTTTTTAATTTTTGCTCATCAGATCCTTCCCCAATTATTAATAATTGAATATGATTTACATTTCTCGATATCAAAATTTTGAAGGCGCCTAATAAGTTTTCTATGCCATTATAAGGCTCAAGGCTTTTGATTATTCCAATGGTAATAGGCTTAAATATTTTTCTTGAAAATGCTTTAAATTGTGAAGTATTTACTCCAAATGGGATTATTTGGGAATCCAGGTTGTAATCTTTTTTAATTATATCACTTATTGCTTTGCTTGTTGAAAAAATCTTTACAGCTTTTTTAAGCGTATTATGAATTAATTTTTTTAAAAAAAAGTTTTTTCGATGGATGAATACATCATCACCCCATGCTGAAACATAGAAATTTTTAAAGCCACTTGCATAACCTAAAATTCCATAGCTTGATACATAATGTGCATGTACAATATTTGGTTTAAAAATTTTAATTTGTTTTTTTATTTTTGGAAGAGAGAAAAAATAAAAAAATTTTAAAAAATTTTTCGAATATATATTGAACTTTGATTTTTGATTAAAACATGAATTAACATGTATTCCCATTCTTTTGTATTTTAATTTGTCTCTTTCATTGGGAGCAAAAATGCTAAATAACTCTACTTCAATTTTATTTTCTTTTAATGCCTTAACCCATCTTTGAGTATGTATTGAGCTCGCGCTTGATAAAATTAGAATTTTCAATTTGAAACTTTGCAAAAATTTAATTAATGAACAAAAATATTGATTTAAGTATAATAATTGTTACTCACAACTCTGAGGAATATATTGATAATTGTATTGAGAGCATTACCGATCAAAATTTTGATAATTTTGAAATAATAATCGTTGATAACTCTTCAATTGATAATACAGCAGATAAAATTCAAAAGTATTCAGAAAAAAATGTTAAAGTTAAATTTCTGAAGAAAAACTTGGGATTCTCCTCCGCTGTAAACATAGGAATAAAGGATGCTGAAGGAGATAAAATATTTTTGTTAAACCCTGATACAAAAATGAAGAAAAACTCCGTTAAAAGCTTGTTGAGTAAGCTAGAGAGGTCTGATTATAAAATCATCATTCCACAAATTATCAATCAAAAAAATAAGATTTTCAGATCAGTATGGAGATTTCCTACTTTGCTATCATCTTTAGGTGAGTTGGTCTATCTAGACTGGTTGTTTTACAAAAAAAATTACAATGACAAGGATCACAATAAACCATTTGAAGTTGAGTCTGCTTCAGGAGCAGCTTTATTATTTTATAGAAAAGTGATCGATAAACTTGGTTTTTTTAACGAAAATTTTTTTTGGTGTGAAGATATAGATTTTTGTAAAAGATTACATAAAAATAAGTACAAAATTTTATTTTATCCGAAATCAAAAGTGATACATTATGGAGGTAAAAGCTCTGATAAAAACCCCAAAATCAGAATAATAAATCAATTACTAAGCAAGGTGAAATACTTTAATGCTTATCATAATGTTTTTGAACAAAAAGTTTTATATTTTGGAATTATATGCATTGCTACAATCAAAATTTTAATTTTTATGTTAATTGCTATATTTTTTCCAAAGAAGTACAAACCCTATATAATTAGCTACTTAACTGCAATTAAACTATTAATTAAGAACGACTTGAAAGTTTATCTGTGATTTTTTCTTTTTTATTAAAAATTTGAATAATTGAAAGACTTAAACCGAATAGTATCCACATTGGAAAATAGTAGATTGTAGAGCTAGATGAAACTGCGGCGGGTATAAAACCAGAAATAGACAAAAACAGCGATGAAGAGTAATATTTAATTTTTCTATTTTTAGTTAGCCTTGAAATTTTTAGTAATCTAATAATTATAAAACCAAGCCAAAAAGTAAAAAAAGTGAAAAAGATTATTCCGCCTTCAACAAGTACTTCTGCCCAAAAATTATGCATACTAGTAAACCTTCCATCTACACCTCCAAGTTTTTCTTGCAAATGAACTGATCCGCCAGCTGCTACACCTAACCCCTTAGAATCTATTAATGCGCTTATTCCATTATCCAATAATTCTCTTCTCCATTTAAGTGAGCCTGAAATATCAATATCTCCGCTGAGATACAGAAAAGCTGTATTTAATGTATTTGCAATTTCATTAAGATTTGGATTATTACTGTCTAAAAGCATAATCATTGCGAATGATGTGACTAGAATGATAGAAAGAATTAAAAATAAACTTTTTATATTTTTTTTGATAAAAATAAAATAAAAAAATGCAACTATAATTAATCCAAAAAAAACAGCTCTTGATGATGACATGATTACTAGAAAAGTAACTGCAGTAATACCTAAAGTTTTTATTGATATATTATCTAAGCATAAAAAAAAAGGAACAGTTAACATCATAGTAATAGCAAACTCATTTGTATCCCAATGGAAGCCAGTTGGAGGAGAGGAGATAATTCCTAAAAACAAATCTGACTGATTTACAACTTGAAGCTCTTTTCCAAAAAGAGGCGACAAATCTGAATAGCGCGATATTGGCATTTGAAAAGATGTGAGGGACTCGATTAAGCCTATTGTTAACTCAATCACTAATAATAGTGATAAGGGCTTAAAAAGCCTCTCAAAATATTTTAGAGATGAATTGTGGTTTAGAATGACAGCCACTAAAGAAATACCACAAAAAAGATAAAATAGATATTTCATTGAATAGATTAAATTTTCAGACCATGCTATTGAGGTAGCATACCAAGCAAAAGCAATGACAAATGGTATAAGCAACTTTGATGATTTAAGATTAATTCTTTCAAAGCTATACAAGTAATTTTTTTTCTCTAAAACATGAAAAAAAATAAAAAAAATTAGCATTAAATGATAAAGATAAAGATCGCTATAACTTATAGATATGCCAATTATCGCTGAACAAACAACGTAAATCGAAAGTTGCCTTAGCTTCATATTTTATTTGCGTTATTGTGGTTTATTATTTTGATAATTGTCAGAAAAATCAGAATAGACTCATAACAAATGAATGCTAGAGGCGCAGATAGCGCTCCATGTTTTTCAACTAAAATTATTAAAATGACTAAACTTATAATTAAACCAACAATTTGAATGACAGAGAAAAAATAATCATATTTTTTTATCATCAGCCATTGTCGACATAAAGCGTTTGAAATTGCAGTCAATGGTAAAGCTAGGGCATAAGTTTTCAAGATAATACTACTTTTAACATAATTTGACCCTAGTATTAAATATATAATCCAATCTGAAAAAAAATACAAAAAAAATCCCGCAGCTATTCCTATTGAAAGCAATATAATTAAATATTTAAATATACTTTGGCTAATTTTTTTGTTTCTATTGTACTCTAAATCATTCAAATAGGGATAAAATGATTGAAATATTGGACCATAAAGGTTGTGAAAAGCAGTATGTATCTTTATAGATCCAATTAAGTATCCAAACTGAACAGGATTAATCAAATAACTCAAAAGAGCCAAGCTAGTATTTTGATATATAACTGGCGTAATTGAGATTATGAAACTTTCTGCGCTTTTTTTTCCTACTTTGATGGATTCATATAAGTTTGCAAATCTAAATCTCACTAATTCAGATTTCATTTTATAAAAAAGTAAAGAAAAAACAAAAAAACTACATATTGAATTAGCTATGATCACCATAATTGCGTCTTGCTCAGAGTTAACAAGAATAATAATTAATATTAAAAACAATACGCGAAAAATAAATTTAATCAAGACTTGGTATTTCATCTTTTCTAAACCTTCGAAGTACCAAGTTGGAGTAAGGCCCTGAAATACGGCGCCAAGGGTGGCAAAAAATAAAAACTCATAAGAGTTTTGAAATTTTGGAATTAAAAAGAAAGTGGCAACAGAAACTGAAAATACAAAAGGAATAAGGAGTATTTTAAAAGTAAAAAATTTTTCAACAAAAGAAGCTAGTTCATATTCTTGTAGTTTTTTTTTGACTACCTCTCTTACTGCCAATAAAGGAGAACCAAATTCAATTATTAAAAAAATTAAAATTCCAAACAATTGTGAAAGACCTACTAACCCTAATTTTTCCGGTCCAATTGCTCTTGAAATAAAAGGCAAAGCCAAAAATGAAATTAAATACTCGCTGAAATGTCCCAAGTATAGGTAGAATGAATTTCGCGATCTCTTATCTTTTGAAAGAGGCTGTAATAAACTCATTTGTTATTTAAAAAATCAATAATTGATATAATGATTTTTTGTGCGCTCTTACCATTTCCATATATTTTTCTTTTAAAACCACTATCATTAAAAAGGTTTTTTTGATAGGTTTTATAAATATTTTCAGGTTTTGATAAAATATTAACTTTTAATTCTATAAGCTCAGGCCACTCTGTTTCTTCTCTGATTGTTATGCAATTCTTTTCAGCAAAATAAGCTTCTTTTTGAACTCCCCCGCTATCCGTTATAATTAAATCGCAATTTAGTAAAAGTGATAAGAACGATCTATAGCTCTGCGGTTTTAGAAAGGTAACACTAGTTTTAATATCAAATTCTTTCATTTTTTTTGCTGTTGATGGGTGGAGAGGTATTACCACATTTTTTGTTTTATTTATTTTATCAAGATTTCTAAAAATCTTGGTTAGTCTTTTTTTATTATTTGTATTTTCTTTCCTATGAATAGTGCATAAAATGTAATTCGATAAATTTTTGTTATTACTTTTAAGTCTTTTTTTATTCAAAATAAATGCATCAAGCATAATGTCGCCTGAATGAACTAATTTACTTGAAATGTTTTCTTTTTTTAAGTTTTCCATGGAATTTTTGCTTGAGCAAAATAAAACACTCGAGAGGTGGTCGGTAATTAATCTATTAACCTCTTCAAGCATAATTCTATTATAACTTCTTTGACCAGACTCTACATGGAAAATTGGAATTTTTAACTGTGAAGCTGATAGGCTGCCAGCCAAAGTAGAATTCGTATCACCATAAACTATAACCGCATCAGGATTTTCTTTGCTCATTATTGGTAGGAGCTTTAAAGTCATTTCATTGACCATTTTTGAGTGCGCCAAGCTGTTGACATCAAGAGAGTATTTTGGTGGTGGTATGTTCATTTCATTAAAAAAAACTTCGGACATATTATATTCAAAATGCTGACCAGTATGGATAATAACCTCTTGAAAAGCTTTTTTTTTAATATTCTTTCTAGATAGTATTGACGCTTTAACAAATTGCGGACGTGCACCAATAACTGTAACAATTTTCATTAACTTTTTAATTCCATAACTTTTTTTCCATCAAAATGAAATTTTTCACATTTACTTATTCCCTTGCTATCAAAAACAAGCTTTTCTCCATGGTAATCAACCCAATGAATGAACTTTGCTGGATTTCCAAAAACTAAAGAAAAATCTGGGACGTCTCTTGTTACCACGGAACCTGCGCCAATAATTGAATATTTACCTATAGTATTACCACAAATAATTGTAGAATTTGCTCCCATTGAAGCAGATTTTTTGACAAGAGTTTTTAAGTAGTTATGTTTGTTGGTTTCAGGGAACTCGCTTCTAGGGAGCTTAACATTAGTAAAAACCATCGATGGTCCGCAAAAAACATAGTCTTCAAGAGTTACACCTTCATAGACAGAAACATTATTTTGAATTTTAACAGAATCTCCTATTGTAACATTTTGGCTTATGTTGACATTCTGACCTAGAGTGCAAGATTTACCTATAATAGAGCCTGATTGAATGTGGCTAAAATGCCAAATTTTAGTACCGCTACCTATTTTCACATTTTCATCTAAAAAAACTGAGTCGTGTGCGAAAAAATTATTCTTCATTTTTAATATTATTGCTTAATGAATTTGTTGCAATTTCGAGCAATTTAATGACATTAATTGCATCATCAATTCCATTTATGAGTATTTTTCCACCATTAATAACATTATTAAAATATTTTAATTGATTTAAGAGTGGCTTGCTGGATGAAAAAGAGATTTTTTGAGGTTTTATTTCTTTATTTTCTTTTATTTTTTTATAAAAAATTAGCTCATCTCCATGCTTCTTATTTTCAAAGTGAAGACTTCCTTTTGAGCCAATAATAACCAGTCTGTGTTCTTTAAATGGATGAAGCCAGCTTACATAAATGTGACCATGAATATCATTTGGATATTTTAGGTAAGTCATAGTTGTATCATGAATCTTTTTTTGCAAAAAATCTCCTCCAACCGAAAGAACTTCATCAGGGAATGAGTTAGAAAAATATTGAAATAAAGCTAAATCATGAGGAGCAAAACTCCAAAAAACATTCTCATCTTTTCTAACAGTCCCCAAGTTTAATCTGTTGCTATATACGTATTGTATTTTTCCAATTTTTCCATCGATTATTAATTCTTTCATCCTGTTTATAGCTGGGTGGAAAAGAAGCAAATGTCCTACAATCAGCTTTCCATCTATTTCATTTAAAATACTCTTAATTTCTAAAGCATCTTGTAAATTTAAGGAGAGTGGTTTTTCAACAAGAACGGGTTTGCCCTCATTAAGGATTTTTTTTGTAATAGCTGCATGTGTAGCTGAAGGTGTCGAAATAACGTAGCCGTCATAATTTTTTTTAAAAGAACTTTCATAGTTATCATAAAAACTTGCTTTAGGATATTTTGATTTTAAATCAACTAACTTCTCATGGTCCCTGTCAATGATCCCACCTAAAATTTTAAGTTCATTTAAAGTTTTTATATGGTTTTTTCCCCATCTACCAGCTCCAATAACGCAAATTTTATTTGTTTTCATATTTTTTCAGTACTTATATAAAGTTCTTATTGATGAAAGTGTAAGACCTAAAACTAAAAATGAAATCATAAAATATGATCTAACTGGAGAGCTTTTTCTTGATGGTGGGACTGCTTTATCAAGAATGTGAAGGATTGGTGATTTTTTCACCTCATCTATTCTTGCTAGCTCGAGTTGCTGCTGAAGCATTAAATAGACTTCTTTTTTTGCTTCTGACTCTCTAAAGAGCTTTGAAAAAACCATAAAAAGTTCAGGAGATTCTTCGTAGCCCCTGTTTCGTTCTTTAAATTTTTTTAAATTTATTTCTGCATCTTCAAGCTCTTGCTTCACAAGCTGCAACCTGTCAGAGATAAAAATCTTTTCTTTTTTTGATTGAGCAGAATTTTCTCTTTGAATGTAGTTTTGTACCTCCTGACCAATATAATTTGCAATATTTGCTGACAGAACTGGGTCTTGAAACGTTGACTTTATTCGAATTAGCCCTGTTGATTTATCTTCAAAAACCTCAATATGTTTATCTAATTTCTTGATAGCAATCTCTTCGAAATATAATGAGTCTTTGTCATTTTTTTTAAAAAGATTCCACGATTTGTCTAATGACCATAGACTAATAAGACCTATTTTGTTTTTGCTCTTGGTAGGCCAATCTTTAGATATTATTTTTTTTGCTATCAAATTTGATTTAACAACATCTGGTATATAGAAACTTTGGTCATTTTCAGGGCTATTTAGTCCTAAATTAGCCATAATTGATTGAAATTGACCCATTCCCTGCATCATATCTTTTTTTGCTGGATATAGAGATATTTCGGAGGAGTAAAGATTTGTGAATAAAAATGATACTCCGTAACCAATGACCATCATTAATAAAGAGGTTGCTGTTATAAATTTTTTACTATTAAAAAGGACCATAAACAGCACTGAAAAATCAATAGTACTTTCATCAATGATCATAGGTTTTGATTGTTCTTTTCCAAAATCAAAATCAGGGTAAGCATCATTAAGCCTATTCAAAACATCAAAACTAATTGAAGTATGTTCTTTTTCGTAGTTAATTAGAGTCGCACGAGAAACACCCATCTTTTCAGCCATATCCTCTTGGCGAATATCATTGATTAACCTATACTGTTTAATCTTTTGTCCAAGTGATTTTTTTTTAGTTTGCATTAGCTTGATTAAGCAAGAGTGAAATTGAGAGTAGTGTTGTGGCAATATTTCCAGCCTGACCTGCAATCAACGAAAAAGCTTCCCAACCATCCATGTTTTGATTTCCAGTAATGGTTCGTTGACCAACTATTATTGATGAGCCCTCAATAACTTTTGGAGTAAGCCAACTGTTTGCTGGTTTTGAAATTCCATTCGGGTAGATTATGTAAATATTATTTTTTTGGGCAAAAGAAGTAAATCCGCCTGCTTTTCTAATATAATTTTTAATAGAGTTGCTTTTATCATAGCTCAAATAACCAGGATTGTTTACTTCACCAGAAACGAAAATTAATCCAGTTTTTTTCCTTACATTTAGACTGTCGCCCTGATTTAGAATAAATGTATTGTTTTCCCAGCCTATTCTAACAGAATCTCTAAAAATTTCTACACCTTTTTCTAGCGCAAAAGAAGTAAATCCGCCTGCTCTAATAAGAATATCAGCTAAAGTTGTTATGTTGTTAACTGGATACACACCTGGATTATTTATTTCACCTGTAATAATCACAGATTCTATAGGATTTAGAATATTTTTTCGATTAATGACAATATGATCTCCGCTTTTTAAAAAAGAAGTGTCATCAAGGCTCGTGGTAATCTTAACTGGATCGCTTTCCAGGGGATTTTTTCTAAAAATAGTTATATTTGATAAGTCCATTGATTTATAAAAATCTTGATCTTTTGGAGACATACTAGCATCAATTAAATTTTTCAAGACCATTTTTTTATTAAAAGGGTACTTGCCAGGATTTTTAACATGCCCTTGAATATTGATGAATTTTTCATGATTATTTATTCTAGGAACAAAAATGCTGTCTCCTTGCATAACAATAAAGTTTTGTTCTTCATCATCGCTTATCAAAAATCCATTTTTTTCAAGATAATTATTTCTAAATACAAAAGATAGATTTGATGAAAACCTCTCTTTACCACCTGAAAAGGAGAGCAAGTCTTTTAATGATTCATTTTTTATTAGCTCATAGTAGCCTGGTTTTAATACGCTTCCATCAATTGCAACAGTTGATATTCGTGGACCAACGTGAATTATATCTTGATCCATCAATCTTACTTCAGTTAACTCTTTACCTTTTAAGACATAATCATATAAATCAACCTCATTTAAAGTTTCACCATTTCTAATTATTTGAACATTTCTTAGGGTGCCTTTATTATTGACACCACCAGCTTGAATCAGCCCCGTAATTACGTTAGAAAACGGATGCAACATATGAACACCGGGAATATTAACATAACCTACAAAATGAACGTTTAATGACTTTAGCTCGCCAATTGATAAGTCAATAAACGATTGTGGTTTTTGTCCAATTAAAGTTGAATAAACTTGGGAATATCTTGAGGTAATAAGTTTTTTTGCTTCAGAAAGTGACTTGCCGCTAAGATTAATCACACCAATGTTTTCAATAAATATTTGCCCGTCTCTATTAATAATTTCTGTAGATAGAGAATTAGACTCTCCCCAAAGAGCAATTATTATTTCATCACCTGGACCCAGGATATAATTTTTTGAAATAGGCAGGTTTTGCCAAAAGGGGATAGAATCCCTTTTAGTAAAAAAGTCATACCCAAAATATGGCATTTTCTTAACAGTATCTTTCAAAAACTTTAATTCTTGAAGTAATTTTTCTGTATTTACTAATAAAGATTCAACATCTTTACGTGAATAAACCAATTTATCCGGAAGAGCTGTCCTCCTTGCTCTGCTTTCAGCTTCATTAATTTCGGCAGGTTTTTGCAAGGCTTGCTTTTCAAGGACTTTTTTGTACTCTTCTTGTAATCTCTGCAGATCTTGATAGCTCTGGCAAAAGGAAAATGTTCCAATTAGAGCTAAAATTAAAACAAAATATAATTTAAGTAATTTCACGAAGGTAAATTATACTAATTTGACTTAATGTCAAAAGAATTTTATATTTTGTAAAATATATTAATTTCGTTAAGAAGAACTTATTTTACAATTTGTTAAATCTAGAATAATGTATAGTCTATTGAAATAATTAGACTATTTGTTCTTTGCAATGATCCTTCTTCAAAGGTTTCTGTCCAAACATTATTATTTGAATCAACAAAACCATAGTGTTCATAATATTCGTTCTCAAAATCTATAGAAATAACCAGCGAATTGATTTTATAGAAAGCTGATATTTTACTTTCAAGTTTAACTTCTGGTGGAAATCTATAAGTAACTCCGTGTCTTTCAAAGTTAATAGCATATGTTAAACCTGATGACTTGCTTAGGTATCCAAAAAATATAAGCAAGTCATCAGAATCAGATCCGCTATGAGCAGCCCACCTTCTCCCTCTATACGATGAATAATTGTATTTTGACCTATCATACCAATTACGTGATGGTAGAATGTTAAAATACGTACTTTGAACTAATCTTAAATATTCTATTCCAAAAAAAAGTTTGTTTGAACCAAAAATTGATTTTTTTCTAAACCCTATTAATGAACCCTTGCTATGATCAAAATAAATGTTTGGATTTTTATTATTAAAACTTCTATTGGGATATCCAAGTTCTATAAAAATTTCTAATTCATTTTCAGGGAAATTGACTAAAATGTATTGACTGGTAATGGTATCCCAGTATCTCATATTTTTTCTATTAAATAATACATATAAGGCTTCATTTCGAGACCAATCAATGTCACTGCTAGCTCCCGAAAGAACGCTGTTGCTTAATCCAAATTCAATATTTTCATATTTAGCTTTAAAGAAAAAGGCTGTAAGAAAATATAAATCATTTCTACTATTAACCATTCCAGAGGATGCAAGATATTTGTAATCAATGATAGCTTTTTTAGATTTAAATTTTATA
>MDTE01047876.1_pt1 | contig 16229 bp, 16 predicted proteins | sample 811231 | NCBI WGS metagenome assembly MDTE01 (sample SAMN05326651, study PRJNA326480) | marine metagenome | isolation source: seawater | place: Indian Ocean: Red Sea | collected 2010
AATGTTTTCATTCCCCAAAAATATTCTTGCCAATAATGACCTCTCAAAAGAACAAATGTTGGAATTCCAGATTTAATCGAATCTAGTCCAAAATGTGTTTGTCTATCTGTAAATATTGCATCTGGTTGAAATGACTCGATTAATTCCTTGAATTTTCTATTTCCACCTACCCAATCTAAAATATTCTTACTTGGAAAACCCTTACTAAATTCTATATCGTGGACTAGCTTCACTTCCACATTATGCTTTTCCAATTCTTTTGCAAATTCTTTCAAATGAAAACTTTTTCCTAAACTTCCATATGCTATTAATAATTTCATTAAATTTACAGAATTTCATTCTAATATTAAATTCGCTATCCTTAAGCTATTTTAAACAAAAAATCTTAACAATTATTAGAATATTTTAAAAGGATATAAAACCAGATTTTATATGTCAAAACTAATCAAAATCTCTATAATTTCAATCCCCATATTCTTGTTCGGATTATTCATTGGTTTTATTATTCCTGATACATCAATTTCTGACTCATTTTCTAATGAAAAAAATATTGAATCATTTTCAGAAAATCTAATCCCAATTAACATGGATGAATATGTTGATATTAGAAATAGTAATGATGTTGAGAAAAAAAGGCAGGAATTAATAAATTTCATATGGAAATCTGATTCACTACCTTCACAACAACCTATTGTTGAATCTAATTTTATTGATGAAAGATTTTCTAATTTCACCAATTTACAAAAAATTGAAAAAATTTCTCTTAAAATGGAACATGGATTTATTTCTCATTCTTACTTATTCATCCCTGATTCAGGAAATGGAAAGTTGATCGTATATCATCAGGGACATTCTGGTGGTTTCATTAATGGAAAACAATCTATCCAAGATTTTCTTAATGCTGGCTTTTCGGTAGCTGCATTTTCAATGCCTTTGGTTGGAATGAATAATCAGCCTACGATAAATATAGAAAATATTGGTCCTGTAAAATTTCTTAAACATAATCAATTTGTATTTCTTGAATCAGAAAATTTTTCCAGTTTAGAATTATTTTTCTCACCAATTAATTCCACTTTGAATTATGTAGAAAAAAATTATTCATTTACTGAATTTCATATGGTTGGAATATCTGGTGGAGGTTGGACATCCACAGTTTATCCTGCAATTGATCCACGTATTTCCAAATCCTTCTCTGTAGCAGGATCACTACCATTATCACTTCGAAATATTGTTGATGATGTAGGTGATTATGAACAATTTCATCCAGATCTGTATTCAATAGCAAATTATTTTGAACTTTATACTTTGAATTCTTTTGGACAAGATAGAGAGTTTTATCAAATTTTTAATAAGAACGATCCATGTTGTTTTGCTGGTGACACTTACAAAATTTACCATGAACCTCTCAAAAAAATTATATCAAAATTTGATTCAGGTAATTTTGACATAATAATTGATGATACTCATAATGAACATATTATTTCTGATTTTAGCCGAAAATTCATCATAGAAAAACTATCTTAGATACTCCATTCGAATCTTTTTCCTATTAGTTTGAAGAATTTCTCATTATGCTCTCTATAAAAAATTGATAACTTACTACGTATCTCTTCTTTCATAGGTAAATAATTTCCTTTTTCCATGATTTTGTTATTTTTGATTGTGAAATGTGGTAAATTTAGAAAATCAAAAATTTCATTGTAAATTTTTTTACCATCTATTTTAAATTCTTCAGTAGAAAAAATTCCGATATTTTCCTTAGGAAAAAGTTCAAACCACGGTTTTAGCTGTTCATAATAAAGACCTTTTTTGATATAATTTGATTCATTTCTTCTTATTTGAAAAAAAGTATCTTTTTGCAAATCTAATTTTTTAATTTCCTCATTAACTAAATCTTCAAATTCTCTTGATTCCATATTATCTTTAATTGAACGATGATATTGTGAATATGCTCTATCTATAGGATTTCTAACCATTACAATTATTTTCATATCTTGTTTAATTTCTGAAACATTTTCTGCTGTTTTTTTATTTTCCATATATGTAGTAGTTGTGTCAAATGAAAGACATTTTCCATATTTGTTCTCAACTCTTTTTTTTAGTGATTTAGTTGGAAAAAAAGATCTATACCAATTTACTCCCAACTGAAAATTATCGTTAAAAAATCCCATGTTATCATGATGTGATTTTGTAATAGATGGGTGTTCTGGCAAATGAGCAAATAATGATGTTGTTCCGCATCTTTTTGCACCAATGATTAAAAAATCTGGTAATACTCTATTTGGAGCAGTAATTGCATAATAGTGTCTTTTGACTAATTGATGATAAAGAAATCTATACAATGACATCTTGATAGAAAATTACCGTATAGTTATTTAATATACTGCGTTTCACGTTTTTCATCATCACTGAAAACCACGCCTACAGTTCTTAGCAATGATACATTATTTTCTTTACACTTCGTCATCAATTCTTTGATATAAACTTGAAACATTGATGGCTCTTCATTATTCTTTTTAATATTTGAGAATAAATCATCATGATCTAACATTGCATATTTTTTATCATACTCTAATTTTGCTATAATTTTCTCAATATTTTTGACACCGTTTGGGCTTTCAATTTTTGGAACAATTGTGATATTTTTTGGAACCAGTTTTACAAATTCATCCAAATCTACATCGTTTTCTACATTTGAAACCGCAAAATATTTTACATTGCTATAATTTTCCAAAATTGGAATTATCTCTTTAAGCGTATATCTGTTATTAGGTGGTTTCAATCTTCCAATTGGTAAATCAACAAAAATTCCATAATCACTATTTTTCTTCAAAATGGATTCTAATTCTTCTAAACTATTACACCATGCTAAATTTATTCTAAGAATTGTATCTTTTGGAAAATTCAATTCATAATCTATTGCATTTTGTGAAATTATCAGCATAAAAAATATTTTTTTTGCAAAATTATATGAGTCTTTTTATTAATTTCTACTATAGATCAACAAATAAACACTGTTTTGTGTTGGTATCAAAAATAATTACCGATGGAGTTGGAAAATATGGTGGTTCAGAGAAATTAGTTGTTGCCGCACTATGAGCCGAACCTGGATTCAAAACTATTGTTTCACGTTTTTTATTTTTTACAATATTGCAATCTTTTGTATGTGAATGTCCATAAATAAAAACATCAAATTTTTGTGAATTGATTAATTTTTCTTTTTTACGAATGTCTTGACCATGATAAATACAAAATTTTAAACCATCCATCTCAATTTTTCCTTCATCTCCTAGCAAGTTTCCACCTATGAATTCAAATGCATTTTTCAATCCTTTTCTTTCTCCATCATTATTTCCAAAAACTCCAAAAAAGCTAACTCCTTTTTTTGTTATTTTTTTAAATTCTTTAACCATTGGTGGAGAAATAATATCTCCTGCATGAATTATACTTTCAATTTCATTTTTTTCAAAAATTTCAATTGCTTTATTGATATTTGTTACATCATCATGAGTATCAGAAATAATCCCTATTTTCATTGCTTATCATATAGTTTTATAGTAATTAATATTAAATGATGAGAATGATTTGTTTTATAATAATTAAAATGAGAATAAATGAAATATAATACAAAATCTAATGGTGTTTTTAAAAAAATATACCAAAAATTTCGTTATGGATTTCTCAATAATCCTTCTAGATATGTAACAAGTCCATTAAGAGTATCACCTAATTTTTTTGTAATAGGGGCGGTTCGAAGTGGAACTACATCGTTATTTCATTATTTAGGTCAACATCAATGTATTACATCTTCTGCATACGACGAAATAGGTTATTTTGATGATAATTTTCATTTAGGAGAACATTGGTATAGATCATTATTTCCAACAGTTTTTACAAAAAATAAAATTTTAAAAAAACATGGGAAATTTCTTACTTATGATGTAACTCCTTTTTATATTTACAATCCCCTTGTTGTAGAGAGAATCAAAACATATTTTCCTAATTCAAAAATTATAGCATGTTTAAGAAATCCAATTGATCGTGCATACTCAAATTATATGATAGAATTACAAGATGGTGATACTAACCTTTCTTTTGAGGAACGTATACAACCTGAAATAGAATTGATCAATAATAAAAAAATAAAATTAGATAATAAAGCATTTCTAGTTGATACATATTATAACAATATTATCGCAAGAGGATTTTATGCAGAACAACTAAAACATTGGTATAATTCATTTCCAAAAGAACAACTTTTAATGGTTTCATCAGAAGAACTTTCAAAAAATACTCATAACACTCTAAATAAAATATTCGATTTTCTAGATTTACAAAATACTGAAATTAATGATATTTCGAAAAAAAATAAACGTGAATACCGTGCCATGAAAAAAGAAACAAGAGATTTTTTAATAGAATTGTACAAACCACACAATGAAAAATTATATGATTTAATTGGTAGAAAATTTGCTTGGGATATCTAAAGAGGTTTTTGATAACCAATGAATCATGTTTATTTTATACTAGTCCCTCAAATTATTAAACAAAATTATGAATAGAAAAATCAAGGTTTCAGTAATCTATAAAAGAAATTACAATTATTTCAAACCAGATCATTTTGATCGTACAACATCTGATTTTTTCCTTAATGCATTAAAAAGACATCCTCAATTAGAAATGTCTTATTATCCTGCAGATGATGTTTTTGATACAAAAAAATTAATTGGCAATACTGATGTAATCTTACTAACTAACAACAGAACTGATGGGACTCCAAATGAATTACTAGATATTGCTAATTCTGATATACCTGTTATATCTAGAACTGGCGATCCTCATCATGCAAAAAAATATGATCAGATAAAATTTCATCAAAAATGGAAAATTGATTATTACTTTGGAGCAATACCAAAAAGCTATTTTCATAAATTTTATCCAAAAGAATTTAAATTTAAAGAAATTATCTTTGGATTGGAACCTGAAAAATATAAAAACCTAAAACCATTTAATGATCGAATAAATAATAAAATTCTTAATTCTGGTGCAATTGGAAAAAAGAACCTCAAATCACGAATTGCTAATTCAATTATTAATCCAAAAAGATCAGGATGGTATTTTTATAAATTACGGACCTTATGTAATGAACTTGATTACGTGGATTATAAAGGCATGAAAGGTAATCAATACGTCTTTAAAGACTATCCCACATATCTATCGCAATACCAATCTGCTATTGCAGCAACTACTTTCTATCCCACTCAAAAATATTGGGAAATACCTGCTGCTGGATGTTTAACATTTATGGAAATTACGACAAAAAATGATGGTAAATTTCTTGGTTTTAAAGATAAAGAAAATTCAATTTTCATTAATGAAAATAATTACAAACAAAAATTTCAAGAATATTTGGATGATCCAAAAAATTCCAAATGGAAAGAAATTGCTAATTCAGGAAGAGATTATGTTATGAAAAATTTAACAAATGATAATGCAATAAACTCTCTTGTTGATGTCATGAATGATTTAATCTAAGATTTTGGTTTTTGCCAAGGTGATTTTCCCAAATCTACATTTATTGTTGAGGAATTTTTAATTTTAGTTGCTTCAAGATTTAAACTCATCAACATTCCAGTTTCTTTTTCCATATGGGGCATATATGATTGACTATAATCGTCAAAACTTTGATGTTCTGTCTTTCTCCAATCCCATTCTTGAATATTTCCAAAACCACATGTCTCTAAAACATTTGTGAGAAATTTTTTATCGTATATCATTTTATGATAATCATATTCTGTTTTCTGGCCTCCACTAACTAAACCTAGAACATCTTCAATTTTTTCTGTAGTTGTATACCATTTTATTGCTTTTTCAAAATCAGGAACTGCCAATCTAAGTTTTCCATTAATTTTTAATTTTTTATTCCATAGTTTTATAATTGATTCAAACTCATTTCTTCCAAAATGTTCAAGAACATGACTGGCATAAATAATATCACAAGAATCATCTTGAATTTTTTCTAATTTACTTACATCATCCTGAATATCGATACCTGGTATATTGTCAATATCTACATTAGTCCATCCAGGTAATATTACATCTCCACAACCTACATGTAATTTCATAATTGATTCAATCTTCTAAAGTATAATAATTGATTCATTCTTGTAAGAATTTATAATGCATGTTTAAAATTAGATCATATGAATTGGTCTGGAAGAAATGTTTTGATTACTGGGGGTGCAGGACACATTGGTTCTCATCTTACATCTGCATTATTAGAAAGGGGTGCTAATGTTAGAATCGCAGATAATTTATGGAGAGGAAAAAAAGAATATCTCTTAGATGAAAATGGTAAACCAATAATTGATTTTGAAAAAGATTTTCTAGAAATAGATCTTCGTGAAATGAAAAATTGTGAGAAAGCAGTTAAAGGAGTGGATACAATTTTTCATCTTGCGGATGTTGTTGCTGGAATTGATTTTGTGTTTGGTAATGAGGCCTTTGTATACAGAAGTAATGTTTTAATTAATTCTAATATGTTTGAAGCTGCAAAAAATGAACGTCTTGAAAAATTAGCATATGTGGGTGCTGCATGTGCATATCCATTAGAAAAACAAAATGATCCAAACCATCCGCTCTTTAAAGAAGAAGACATGTATCCTGCACATCCTGAATCTTCTTACGGTTGGGGAAAATTAATGGGTGAATACGAATGTGAATTGTATAGTAAAACTGGATTACTTGATGCCGCTATTTTGAGACTGCATAACGTTTACGGTCCAAACAGTGATCTTTCTATAGAAAAATCCCAAGTTATTCCCGCAACAATTAGAAAAGCAATAAGATATCCTGACGAAGATTTTCTTATTTGGGGTAATGGTGAACAAAGTAGAGCATTTATGTTTGTAACCGATATTGTTGATGCTCTAATACTTTCAATGGAAAGAGGAATCAATAAAGGTCCTATACAAATTGGAAATAGTACGAAGACTACTATTAACGAAATTGCTGATGCAGTAATAGAAATTTCTGGCAAAAACATTGAAAAAAAATACGATCTGACAAAACCTACTGGTGATCTTGGAAGAGCTGCTGATTGTAGTCTTGCAGAAGAAGTTTTAGGTTGGAAACCAAAGGTTAGTTTGAAAGATGGTTTGAGAATTACGTATGAATGGGCAGAACAATTTTTAAAATCCTATCCAACCATCTCTAAATAATGGTAGATTTTTCCCAAAATTTTTGGAATGAAACAAATGTACTAGTTACTGGAGGTGCAAGCTTCATTGGAAGTCATCTTGTTGATAAACTTGTTTCACTTGGTTCAAAAGTTACTGTGGTAGATAATTTATCTAGCGGTACACTTGAAAATCTTCAAAAATCTAATGAAAAAATTAACTTCTTAAAACAAGATTTAGAATATATTTCAAAATCGGATTTACAACAAATTTTTAAAGATCAAGAAATTGTTTTTCATTTAGCTGCTGTACATGGTGGGAGAGGTTACATCACAACTCATCCTGCTGATGTTAGTTCTAACTATTCTATTGATCATCATGTTTTTGAAGGTTGTAATGATTCTAATGTACAAAATCTTGTTTTTGCAAGCACTGCATGTGTGTATCCTACAAAACTACAAGATACTATTGGTTCAGATTATAAATTAAAAGAACAAGATGCTGATCCTACAAATTTGGATGCCTTTATGAGTGCTGATATTGAATATGGTTGGGAAAAATTAATGAGTGAAATGCAATTACATGCATTTAAAAAACAATATGGACTAAAAGGTTGTCCGGTTCGTTTTGTCACTGCATATGGTCCTAGAGAAAATGAAACACATGCTATAATAGCATTAATCTACAAAACTGTAGAAAAAATGAATCCATATCAAATCTGGGGAGACGGAAACCAAGAAAGAGATTTTACATATGTTGAAGATATAGTTGAAGGAACAATTTTATCTGCAGAAAAAATCACTGATGGAACTCCAATTAACTTAGGCACTGGTCAAAGATATAAAATGATTGATGTTGTTAATATGATCTTTAAATTAGTTGGATGGAAACCTGAAAGTCTTGAGTTTGATACCTCCAAACCGGTTGGAGCATTATCTCGTGCTTTAGATAATGAACGCGCAAAAAATCTATTAGGTTGGACTCCGAGATTTAATCTTGAAACTGGTTTACAAAAAACTATTGAATGGTATGTTGACACTCATAAACTAGAAGGAAATGTTAACGAAGATATTCTCTTAGAACGAAAATGACTGTACAACTATTTCCATCCAAAATCTCTATCTAATAATTTGTAAAGATTTTGATTATGTTCATGAAAAAATTCAGCTAGTTTATGTCTTGTATTTTCATTCATCGAATCATATTTTCCTGTATTATGTTTCTGTATATCTGGAATATCCATCTCGGGAATATTCAAAAACCTAAAAATCTGTTTTAATACATTTTGGGTTTGATCTGCTAATTCCTCAGTTGATAATATCAAAAACTGTTTTCTACTAAATACTTTAAACCATTCATTAAAAAATTGAGCATAAAACCCTCTTCCTAAGAAAGTTTTTGTAATAACATTACGAAAATAGTTCTCATCTAAATTATTCATATCTAGATTCGATAAGAACTTTATATCTTTATCAACTACCTCATCAAATGACATTATCTTGCCATCTTTTTTTAATAATTTGTGATTATTTCTTTTTGCCAAATGATAATGTGATAATGATTTATCAATTGGATTACGTAACATCACTATTAATTTCATATTTGGGTATGTTTCCAAAATTCTCTTTGCCACCCATGGTTTTCTTAAATATTGGGGTGTAACTTCATATGTCAAAAACCTTCCAAATTTTTTCATTATTTCATTCCCAGAACTTTTAGTTGGAAATAATGATCTATACCAATTGATACCTAAATGATAATTTTCATCAAAGAATCCTAATTCATCATATGCAGAACCTCTAATACATGGATGTTGGCTTAAATAATGAAATAATGATGTTGTTCCTCCCCTTCCAACTCCAATAATGATTACTTCCGGTAGAATTCTTAATGGGCTGGTCATATAGTAAACATGTCGTTGTAATATTCCATAACGAATTGCTTGGTAAATTTTTTTTATTTCAGACAAATCTTGAACTTTCAATTTTTTTGACACAGATAAATCTATTTTACGATATATTGGGATTTTTTCTATAGTGAACTTGATATACCCATTTTAGTTTTAAATCATATTGGTTAAATCCGCAAATAAAGCTGGTTTTAGAGGCTGGTATTATTTTAGAATGGGCTGGTCTACATATTTTGCATTTATTTTTGCAGCGATAAACACTCTTACTGTAACATATTACTTGGCAATAGAAAATTATCCCGTTTTAAAATCAATCTTTCCTTCATTTGAAATTTATATTATTGTAGTATCAATCATTGGTGTTCCTCTTCTAACATTAATTGGATATAGCCATTTCAAACGCACACAAGCTAGGCGTTCTGAAGTTGATATTTTAATGGAAACACAACCGTATGTTTTACGTTCTCTAGTTAATTCTGAAATATTATTAAAACTTAATTTTAGAATGTTTGATATTGTAAAATCATTAAATAACGAAAAACTTTCTGAATCCCAAAAACAAGAAATTGACAAAATTCATGAAGAAATGCTCGATTTTGTTAACTCAAGGAATTTTAGAAATCAAGATGATATCAATTATTTCAGAAAAATGATTAAGAAATAATTATAATCTTCCAAACTTTTCATAATTAATATAAAATATTTTCATTCTATTTTCATCATGTGATGTTTTAGATTCAAAAATTTTTTCTAAATATGGAAAATTTTTCTCATTATAAAAAATTTCATCTAAATATTTACTATTATTTTTTTGATATATGACCAAATGTGTTAATCCTTTATCCTGATTTTCAATTATAAAATTTTCAATATTATCATGTTCATATGGCGCAAATTTTTTTATTTCTAACAAAATCTTACGATTATCTCCATATGGTATTAATTCTGGCCATCTTTCCTCCATTGCTGCAACTTTTAGAAATGTACTTCCTTCGTAACTGTTGATCCCATTAACAAATTTAATTATATTTTTAGCATCTTCAAAATATTCTAATTCATTTCTGTCATCTTCTGTAACTATTAAAAATAATCCTGAGGAAATGATTATTGGAATGATCAAAATTATCACATTTTTTCCAATTTTTGAATAAATCCAGTTTATTCCATATCCTGAAAATAATGCTATTATCGGAATTAATGTAAGCAAATAACGCGTTTCCTGAATTCCTTTTCCATATGCATAAACACTTGTCAATGATAAAATGATAAAAAATATCAAAAGTATGCTTTTATTCAAAGAAATTTTTTTCTTAAATGCCACCATTGAAAATAATGTAAAACAAATCAAATTTGGTATTAATACCCATCCTAAATATTTGAAATAATCAAAAATTCCATTTTTTGCAAATTCTCCAATATTTTCTTCCATATTCACAACTAATCCTTGACTATTTTCTCTATCCACTATCATCTCTTGTTGGGAGAACTGTGCAGCATATATCACCGTATCAAAAATACTCATATTCATGTCGTTTGTCAACATATAATCTGCACTAAAGACTATTCCACAAAATAGAACTACTCCGAGAATAAATTTTAGAATTTTTTTAATTTTAAATTCTTTGATTAGTATACTACTCAACATTATTGGTATTAAAATCAAAATTCCTTCTTGTCTAACAATAAACGCAAAACTTGCTATGATAAAAGATATAAAATAATATTTTGAATCTTTTACAAAAATAAACATTATTGATAATGTAATAAGAAAAACAAAAAGCGGATCTGTTATCCCTAGTAATGAATTTTCTACAACTTTTGGACTAAAAATAAATAACGATGTTGCAACTAATCCGACTTCTTTTCTAAAAAATTTCCTAATCAAATAATATAATGGAATTACTGTTAGAACAGAAATTAAAATACTAATAATTCTTTGAAGATTCATTAACTGAATTAATTCTAGATTATTGAATATTGCAAAAAATGGTGAAAGAAAAATTGGCCATCCGAATTTATTAATTAAATAACCATCTGGAAAAATATCTCCTCTTGCTAATGCAATTGTATATGAAAAATAATCAATAGCATCAGCTCTTACAGGAATATCAGTTGGAAAAAAATAAAATCTTATACCTAATCCTGCAACACAAACAAGAATAATTATAAAAATCTCTTGTTTTAAATTGATGGATTTCTTTTTAATTTCTAACATATTCTAATTGATATTTTATTATGTATTCTTTTGAATCGAGGAAATCGTTTTTATAACGATATCTTGTTCTTGTTTTTTAATATCTGGATATAATGGAAGAGAAATTATTTCATTGTATAATCTAGTTGAATTAATGAAATTTTTTCTAGTTGAACCTAATTTCTTATAAATTGAAAATTTACTCAAAGGTTTGTAGTGTACTGTGGTTCGAATTCCAGCATTTAATAATTTTTTGAATAATTCATCACGTGATAAATAAAATTCCTTTTCTATTATTCTTATAACATAAAGATGACATGCATGTTCATTCATATTTTTTTCATCTGGAGTAATAATGCCTGGAATTTTCTTAAAAAATTTATTATAATATTTGACGGCATTCCTTCTTTTCTTATTCATTGAATTAATTTTTTGTAATTGACTTAATCCTAATGTTGCACGAATTTCATCTAATCTGTAATTGAATCCTGCTTCTTCAATTTCGTATTCCCATGGATACCCCTTGGAATATCTTTCTGCTAATGTATGGTTGATTCCATGATTTCTTGTAATACCTATTTTTTCTGAAATTTTTTTCTGATTTGAAATTACCATACCTCCTTCTAATGTTGTAATATTCTTTGTTGGATAAAATGAAAAACATCCGCAATCGCCAAATGTTCCTACATGTTTATTTTTGAATTTTGTACCAATTGCATGAGCACAATCTTCTATAACAAATAATTTGTAATCTTTAGCAATTTTCATTATTTTTGTCATATCGCATGAACGTCCTGCAAAATGAACAGGGATTATGGCTTTGGTTTTTTTTGTAATGTTATCTAATATTGCCTGAGGGGAAATATTCATTGTTTCAATATCCACATCAGCCAAAACAGGTTTTGCATTTGCTAACAAAACCGCATTTGCTGTTGCAACAAATGTCATATCTGGAACTATCACTTCGTCATTTTTTCCTACTCCTAGAGCTCTTAATGATAAATGTAATCCTGCTGTTGCATTGGATACACCTACAGCATATCTTGAATTCACAAATTCACTAAATTTATTCTCAAATTCAGCAAGCTTAGGACCATTGGTAAGTAATTTTCCATTTAAAGATCTTAAAACTGCCTTTTTATCCAAATTTGAAATTGCAGGTGTAAAAAATGGGACTTTGATATCTGGATTGGAAAATGAATCTTTTAATTTTTTCATATAACTCACCCTAATCTTTCACAGCTTAACTTTATAGCTTTTTCATAAACAGAATATACTTTATTTGACATAATCTCCAAATTTGCTTCATTAGACACCATTTTGAAACCTGATTCAGCTAATTTTCCACATTTTTCTGGATTTTGCACTAGTTCTAAAATTGCATTTGCAAGATTTTCTGGATCTGATGGTGGTACAAGTAAACAATTTTCATTATGAGAAATTGTAAATGGTATACCATGCGCAGTGGTACTAATGACAGTTTTCTTACATGCAAATCCTTCAAGAGGTGTTAGAGGTGATAATTCCCATTTTGATGGTAAAACCAAAAACTTGCATTGATTATAAGCTGAAATTACATCTTCTCTTTTAGGTTTCTTTATGATGATTAATTTTTCTGAAATATTATATTCATTAATCATCTCCTCCATTTTTCGTTCATAGCCAAAATCTACACCCATGATCAAAATTTTTATTTTTTCTAAAATTTGTTCATTTTTAATTAGATTTATTGCTTTTAACAAGGTATCAATTCCTTTAACTTGATGAAATCTTCCTAAAAACAGAATAAATTCCTCATTTATACTAAATTTTTTTGAAAAATCAGGATTGAAATTTTTTATCTCGTCTATATCTATCCCATTTTTTACAATTGAAATTTTTGACTCATCAGAAAATTCCAAAAATATTTTTCTTTCATATTCGTTTGGTACAATAATTTTTGTGGATTGATTAATTACATATTTAATCAATGGATTTTGCATTTTTATCAAGAATCTTTTTTTAAATGATGATTGTTTTATATCTGGATGAGTGGTAAGACCTCCTTGATCTGAAATTATTAATGGAACATTTTTCTTTTTTGATACCATTGCAGCTATTAGAGCCTGAAAGCTTCTAATTCCAACTGCATGAATTACATCAAAGTCGTCGTTCATCATTTGTTTATACATTCCTGGATTAACAAAAAATAAAAATATAGAAAACCAAACATTAGTTCTTTTAATATGAAAATTTTCTATTTTTTCATTTTTAGGTAATTTTTTGTTAAAGGTATTGCTATTATTAGCAAAATCAAGATTGGTGGTATAAATTGTTAAATCATGACCTATGTTTGAAAGTTTTTTTGCAATATTTACACACAAAAACATTATTCCACCAAATTGTGTTGCAGGCAATGATGCTGGACATACAAGTGCAATTTTCATAATATTCAAAGTTCAAATCTTAAGTATTTATCATTCACTCAGTTTTAATCAAATTAGAAATCAATTTTATTTATAATTATAAAATTATTTTTTTTTGTGCCATCAAAAAGCCCATATCATTATGATGTGGTTTGGTTGTAATTGTAAATCCTTTATTTTTAATTTTTAGTATTAATTTTTCTATTAATTCTGGTTTTGAATCTGCAAAATGATATTCCATTATGATGTTCTCAATTTTATCAAAGTATCGTTCTGGTAATGAATCAATTATTTCGTATTCTGCACCTTCGCAATCTAATTTTAAAAGTTTACATGAATCAATATTATTGCCATCAAAAATTTTATCTAATGAAATAGATTCAACCGTCACAAATTCACTATTTTTTTCAAATATACTGTGAGCTGAATCATCTCCATCTAAAAATAATTTCACATTAGATGAATCTTTTGATACAGCTAAATTAAATGGAAAAATATTTTTTAATTTATTTGATTCTAAATTTTGCTTTAACATGTCAAAATTTTTTTCAATTGGTTCATACGAAAAAATTTTTCCTTTAGGACATGATTCTGAAACTAATAAAGAAAACAGACCAATATGTGCACCAATATCAATTATAATGTCATTATTTTTTATACAAAATTTTTCAATTTCATACTCTTTTATCATCCAGACATTAGTTAAGGCCATTAAATCAGTAGAATTTACACGAATTTTAATTTCTAAATCATTTTTTGTTTTGAAAATAACATAACCCTCTTTAACCAAATTAAAATAAATTTTTGGATAAATATACCAATTTTTGAAGATTTTTCTTGAATTAAATAAAATCTGTAAATTTGTGAAAAAATTTGTCATTGCTATTGTAACTAATCCTATTAAAAATATATTTTCGTAGTAATAAGTAAGTTAACTTTTAACTTACTTAATTTTCATTTCCATATTGCGATTATTAGTTACTGGTGGTCTTGGATTTATTGGCAGTCATCTTGTCGAATCTCTTTCAAAAAAAAATTATGAGATTTTAATTTTAACAAAATCGTTATCTAAAAAACCAAATCTTTCAACTTTAAATAAAAACATCAAAATAAAAAAAGTTGATATAACTAATTTTAATAAAGTTGGAAAAATTATTGAAACTTTTAAACCAAATATGATTATACATTTAGCTGGTAATACATCTCATTCAAAATCATTTGAAAAACCTCTTCAAGATGTAGATTCTAATACTAAATCTACATTATTTATGCTAGAAAAAATTAGACAACAAAAAATTCAGTGTAAATTTATTCTTGGAAGTACTTTCATTGTTATTGGAAAACCAAAAAAACTTCCTGTAACTGAGGAATCTTCTTGTAATCCAACTACAATTTATGGAACTAATAGATTAGCAAGTGAACATCTTTGTAAAATATATAATGAGTTGTATGGTATTAACACAAATATATTCAGAATAACAAATTCGTATGGTCCACGTGAGCAAATAATTCCAAATAAAAATGCAGTGAATTTTTTAATTCATAAAGCATTCATGAAAGAAAAAATTAGTATCTACAACAAAGGTGAATTCTTTAGAGATCTAATTTTTGTTGATGATGTTATTAGTGGAATTACTGCAATTATCAATAAAGGCAAACCTGGTGAGCTTTATTGGATTTCTTCTGGAAAGAAACTTTGGTTTAAAAATTTTGCAAAACTCTTGAATAAATACACTCAATGTAAAGTAGATTATCCGGCCACTCCAAATTATACAAAAAAAGTTGATGTTGGAAATTTTGTTGTAAGTAATACAAAATTAAAAAAATTAGGCTGGAAACCAAAAACAACAATTAATGAAGGAATTAAAGAAACACTAGATTTTTTTGAAAATACTAAGTAATTGATTTTTCTGATAAAAATTTTGAAAAAGTTGAAAATTGAAACTGATTAAGAATCTCGTCCATTTTATCAAATGCAGAATCAATATTGTGAAATGTTACAAAATGTTCTTTCCTCGGTAATTTTATTTTTGGAAAATATTCTGGTGTTAATTCCCAAGAGTGAATATAAAATGTAGCAGGTATATCCATTTTTTCATAGTTTGTTATGGCATTTTTGATAATTTTTTTTGGCAGTGTTCTCAGATAGAATCCCCCGCCTCCTGGTATTTTTTTACCTAAGAACTTGGTGACTACGAGTGGAAATTCTATTAATTTTCCATTAGGATCATTTCTTTTTAGAGACTCACTTGATATTCTATATGGTTTAATTTCCGCGTCTGGTAATCCATAAAGTTTAGTCTTGACTGGTACTACACTGCTATCATACAAATAATTATTTTCGGACAAAAAATCAATTATCCAGGAACTTTGTTCATTTAAGGAGAATGTTGGTGCACGAAATCCTTTTGATTTGGAATTAGTCATTTTTGCAAATTTTTCAATTTCACCAGAAAATTTTTCTTTAAATCCAATCGAATCAATTTTCTCATGATGCATAGTATGAAATCCCACTTCATGACCGTTCTCTAAAATCTTGTCTA
>MDTE01186933.1_pt1 | contig 16228 bp, 25 predicted proteins | sample 811231 | NCBI WGS metagenome assembly MDTE01 (sample SAMN05326651, study PRJNA326480) | marine metagenome | isolation source: seawater | place: Indian Ocean: Red Sea | collected 2010
ATATGGGCGATGGGCATACCGCAATATGGCGAAGTGTGGTGGTTTTACCCATCAGCTAACAGCATAGAAATAGACCGTTATGTAGCTTACGATTACAATGAAAACCATTGGATGATTGGTGAGCTATCTAGAACGTCTGGCGTACAGCGAGGCGTGTTTAGGTATCCTATGATGGCTGATTGGGATACAACACACGCTAATATAAAAGAGCATGAGGTTGGCTATAACGTAGATAACGGTACGATCTTTGCAGAAACAGGGCCAGTATCGGCTGGTACTGGTGAAAACATTATGTACGTTACGTCAGTTATACCTGATGAAGTTACGCAAGGTGATGTAAGCATGACCTTCAAAACAAGGTATCATCCTAACGATACAGAAACATCACATGGCCCATTTACGCCTGCTAACCCAACAGATGCTAGGTTTAGTGGTAGGCAAGTACGCATGAGAGTGACAGGTGTGCGTCCTGCGGATTGGCGTGTAGGTATTATGCGGCTTGAGGCAACAATAGGAGGTACACGTTAATGCCTGCTCCTATTTTGCCAGTTATAAGCCAAGACCTATCACAATGGGGTAGGCAGCTTACTAACTATTTGCAGCGTAATTTAGGTAAATTATATTTTAAATCCGCAGACGATAACCCATCAGAAAATGGCGTTATATTGTGGGATGAAACTAAAAAATATGCAGTTGTTTCTAGCGATAATGCTTTTCGACAGCTTGCAACAAAACAACCTACTCCTAGTGCAAACACTGGTAGTGCAGGCGATGTAACTGGAATGATAGCTTGGGATACAAATTATATTTATATTTGTGTTGCCGATTATGATGGAAGTAGTGCAATTTGGAAGAGGGTAGCACTAGCTACATGGTAAATGCCTAAAGATACGCAAGTTAACGAACTGGAAAGATGCCGCCCTTGGATTGAGGCGGCTTTAGAGTATTCAGGTGGTACGCATAATTTTGAGGATGTGGCAAAAGGTGTTGTTGAAGGTAATATGCAATTATGGCCTAGTCCAAGGGGGTGCATTGTTACTGAAATTGTGATATATCCTAGAAAAAAGGTGTTAAACGTGTTTTTAGGCGCTGGTGAATTAGATCAGTTGTTGGATATGCATAGTGATGTTACAAGTTGGGCAAAACATTATGGATGTGAGGCATTGACGATTACAGGTCGTTTTGGATGGAAGAAACCTTTGAGAGCGCATGGCTGGGAGCCACTGCACGCTTCATTTCAAAAGGAGATATAAGATGAGTGGTGGTAAAGGCGGTAGCAGAAGCCAATCAATAGAAATACCAGAATACATTGAAAGTGCGGCTAAATCTAATTTAGCTCTTGCTGATAAAATATCTAATATAGGATATACGCCTTACTATGGGCCTGACGTTGCAGCATTTACGCCAATGCAAGACGCAGCGTTCCAAAACACGCAAAACGCAGCCACAGCTTTTGGTATGGAAAGCGGCGCTGGTCAATATATGCCTGAAGCAACAGAGTTTGCTGGTGGTGTTATGGGGTATTCATCAGCTCCAACTTATGAGCAATCTGTAGAAAATTTAGCTCAACTTAGACCAGCGCAAAGTCAATATATGGATTCATTTTTTATGAATCCACAAACAGGTCAGGCAGGCAGTAATGCTGCTCCATTGGGAAGTGCAGCAAGCTTTACGCCAACAGGCTATACAAATAATTCACCCATAGGGGTGCAACCTATATCGAGAAGCACAATGGCGAGGGGTAAGTAACATGGCAGGCGCAGCAAACCCAGCAATGACAGCAAATCCATACAGTCAAGCGTCTATGGCGCAAATGGGCGCTATGGGAAGAACAGCGCAAGGTTTAAATCAAACCGCAGCTTCTGGAATGGCAAATTACCAAAACCCATTTGAAAACCAAGTTGTGCAACAAACACTTAGGGATGTGGGTAGTCAGGCATTAAATGCACAAAATATGCTAGGCGCACAAGCAACTGCGGCAAATGCTTTTGGTGGTTCTAGGCATGGTATCGCGGAAGCTGAAATGGCAAAAAACTACACTCAACAAATGTTTGATCAAGCAAACAGAATGAGGCAGCAAGGTTTTAACACTGCATTAGGCGCATCTCAGGCAGATTTAAGCAGGCAGTTAGGTGCGGCTGGGCAGTTAGCAGGAATGGGCGCACAATCTTTTAACTATGGTCAGTCTATAGGTAATCAGCAAATGCAACAAGGAATGATGCAACAAAAAGCTATGCAAGCGTTAATAGATGCATCTAGAAATCAATATAATCAGTACGCTAACGCTCCAATGAATAAGCTAGGGTTGCCGCTTGCTGCATTGGGCGCAGCACCAGTTCCTGAAACTCAAAAAACCGAAAGACAACTTGGGTTGATGGATTATTTAACGGCTGGCGCACAAATGTACGCTGGTATGCCATTTTGATGAGGTTTTAAATGTTACCAAGAGCTTTTAATCTTTCACAAGACGATGATCGTGACTTTAGGCCTGTAGCCGCTGCTCTTGCTAAAGGTTTTAACACGCTCAGAACGTTTCCAGATCAACAGCTAAACGCTGATTTGCAAAATGTTATGCAGCAACAGACTGCAAGAAAAGGTAGAAACAAAACTATAGAACTTTTAAAAAGTTTTGGCACACCTGATATGGATAGATTAGCTGCAATGGTTCAGTCAGGTGGATTAGGTGCAAAAGACGCTTACAGCCTAATGTTTAGCATGGAAGCAGAGCAAAGAGCGGCTGATCGAGCAAAAACAGCGGCTGACTTAAAGTATAGTAGAGATTTAAAACTTGCAGAGATTAGGTCTGGCGGAACAGGCACTACTAGATATAAAAATGCTATTGCCGCAGGACTTATACCAAAAACCCCTGAGTTTGAAAGGTTTATGCTTACAGGTAAGATTGATAACAGCTTTGAGGCTGAATATCGTAAAACACTTACTAAACCGCCTGCTGGTCAAGATTATGAGTTTGTTTATGATGACACTGGTAAATTTCAAAATGTAAGACTTGTTAATATTGAAGGTGGTAAGCAGGAAGAAGAAGCCAGCAAAGAAGATCAGGCAAGGATTGCAACATTTACCAATCAATCAAGGTCTGGAAGAATAGTTCTAGAAAACATTGATAGAGCTATTGAAATAGCTATGGGAACATCAATGGCTACAGGTCTTAGAGGCCAACTTCTTCAAAACATAGGTGGCACAGAGGCTAGAAACTTAGCTAAGACAATTGAAACAGTTTCAGCCACAATTGGTTTTGATAGATTGCAAAGAATGAGAGATGAAAGCCCAACTGGTGGCGCACTTGGTCAGGTAGCTGTTCAGGAACTTGAAGCACTAAGGGCAACAATGGGTAGCTTAGATATAACCCAAGATAGGGAAATTGTGGTTAGAAATCTTCAAAGAGTTAAGGGTGAATATATTACCTCAATGAAGCGAATAATTGATGCTGCAATTATGGATAATGAAAAAGGACTTAAAAATAAATTTACAGGCAAAGTGGTAAGTCCATATGATTTCTTTTCTCAAGCAGAAGTTGATATGATTTTAGGTAATGATGTTGAAACAGGGCAAGAAGGGCAAGCTTCTAATGTTACTGTTATAGACGGATATACCATTGAGCTAAGTGAGTAATTAAATGCCAACATTTAACATTACAGCACCAGACGGTAAAAAATACAAAGTAAGCGGCGATAACGCCCAAGGCGCTCACGCAGCGTTAATGAAGATGCTGGGTGAAGATGTTGGCGTTGTAGAAGATGCAGCAAGGTCTTTTGGTAGTGGTGTTGTAAGAGGTGGTATAGGTTTAGCAGCTTTACCAGAAATGGCTGCAAGAGGAGTTGCTAGATTAGGGCAAGAAGGTTTACAAGCTGTCGGCCTTGCAGATGATGATTACAACATTCCTGTTTTAGATACAGCAACAGGAAGAGCGTTAAGTGGCTTAACATCTCTTGATGACTATGAAGCACAAACAACCGCAGGAAAATATGCAGGCACTGTAGGCGAGTTTATTGGCGGTACAGGTGCATTTGGTGCGGCTGGTAAGGGTGCTAAAGTTTTAGGAAAGGCATTAGCAAAAAATAGGTCAAACCTTCCTGCTACTGCAAATGCTGGAGCGACAACGCAGCAAGCTATTGGCGAAGGTTTGCAAAAAGCAGGCCAGCGTGTTCAGGATTTAGGTGTTGGTAGAGGTGTTGGGGGAGCGCTAGAGGCTGGAAAGACAGCGGCAATAGCTGGTTTAGGTAGTGAGGCCGCTGGTCAGTTAACTGAAGGAACAGCCGCAGAGCCAGCCGCAAGAGTTATAGGCGCTTTTTTAGCGCCAGTTGCGGCAACAGGTCTTAAAAACAAAACACTAGCAGCTTTTCAAAAAAGAGCTATGGAAAAGCCTGCTATAGAAACAGCCAGAGATGCATCTAAAGCATCTTATAAAGCGTTTGATGACGCAGTTGCTGAAATGACCGCTGGCGGTAAATTTATAAATATGGATGACGTTGTAAGAAAAGTTGAAGATTCAGTCTTTCGCTCTGAAGAAGGTGAGAGATTATTTATGGCTTATACGACTAAACTTGCTGGCAGTGAGTATGTTGATGCGGCAAGGCAGGCAATAATTCAGCACACTGGTAAAAGGTTTAACTTAGCTCAATTGGATAGTTTAAGATCTGGAATAGGCGCTCTGCATAAGAAGAGTGGATATGATCCAAGAGTAGGATTTATAAAAGACCAGCTTGATGATATTATAATGAAAACGCCAATTGACAATATAAACCCTAATAATCTTCCAGTTAGATTTGGAAGCACACCAAATGCTAGAAGAGAAACTCTTGAAAAGCTAATTACAAACGCAAGAAGTGATTACAGAAGACTTAAAAAAATAGAGCTTTTTGAAGAGGTTATGGGAACCGCAGGCAAAGCAGAACTTACTGCGGCTGCTCAAGGTGCTGGTGGTAATATTGTTAATTCTTACAGGCAAGCAGCAAAGCAGATATTAACAAATAAAAGAATGAGAGATCAGTTTGATCCTCCTGAGATTGAAATGATGGAAGCTTTTGTTATGGGTAGGCTTTCTGATAATGCATTAAGATTAATTGGCAAATTATCTCCTACTGGAAATGGTCTTATGCAGGCCTTAAATATTGCTGCAATAGCAACAAACCCTGCTTTTGTTTTTGGAACAGCCGCTGGGTTTGGAGCAAAGGCCGCTGGTGATGCTTTAGCTAAATCAACTGTAAATAGAATTAGAGAAACAATTATGTTAGGCGCGAAACCTAAGCAGAAAATAAACATAACAGACCAAGAAATTAGGCAACTTATTGGCTCGGCAGCAAGCATAGAGGGCGGCTAAATGGAACTTAAAGCTAAAACAGAACGCGAAATAGAGATCATTGTTCAGAACGCTATAGATGATGCTGTAGACTTTGTTGAGAGTGAAATATCTGAAGATAGAATAACTGCCCAGCGTTACTACGATGGTGAAGTTGATATAGGTTATGAAGATGGACGCAGTAAAGTTGTCGCAACTAAAGTTCGCGATGTTGTGCGTGCGGTTAAGCCCAGCCTGATGCGTGTGTTTTTAAGCACTGCCAGACCAGTAGAATTTATGCCGCATGGCCCTGAAGATGTGGCAATGGCAGAGCAAGCGACTGATTACGTTCATTATGAGTTTCAGCGCAGCAATGGTTATAGGGTGTTGAATGATGCGTTTCACGATGCGCTAATTAAAAAACAAGGCATAGTTAAGGCTTATTGGGAAGAAATGCCGCAAGCAGAAATATATACTTATACAAACCTTTCTGATGATGAGTATACATTTTTAGTACAAGACGATGACGTAACGGTTTTAGAGCATACCGTAGAGCAGGAAATGAGCATGGATGAGCAGGGCGTTGAGGTACAAACACCTGTTCATTCTGCTAAGGTTTCTAGAAAAGCGTATGCTGGTTGCTTAAAAATAGAAAGCGTACCGCCCGAAGAATTTTTTGTAGATAGAAATTGCAGAACATTAGAAGACGCCCATGTTGTTGTTCATAGGTCAGAAATGAGAGCTAGTGACCTTATATCTATGGGCTTTGAACCAGAAGAAGTGTTCAAACTAGATAGCTTTGACGCAGGCACAGAAATGACTGAGGCAGAGCGATACGAGCGTCAAGGTTATGAGGATAACTTTAGCGAAACAAGCTCTGATCCATCTATGAGGCAAGTTACTGTAACTGAGGCTTACATGAGAATGGACGTAGACGGAACAGGGGTTGCTGTGTTGCATAGATTTCTATGCGGTGGAACCAAGTACAAATTGCTAGATTATGAGTTAGCAGACGAATTACCTTTTGCAAAATTTGAAGTAGACCCTGAACCCCACACATTCTATGGCAGAAGTATAGCAGATCTAGTTATAGATGATCAGGACGCAGCAACCTCTATTTTAAGAGGCATACTAGATAATGTGGCTATGACCAATAATCCTAGAGTTGGCATAGTTGATGGCGCAGTTAATATAGACGATGTGCTGAACAATGAGATTGGCGCTATTGTTCGTATGCGTCAAGCTGGCGCAGTGCAGGATTTAGCTGTGCCATTTACCGCTGGGCAAACATTAAGTGCGTTAACCTACCTAGATCAGCTTGTAGAGGGCAAGACAGGCGTTACTAAGGCATCTATGGGGTTAGACCCTGATGCAATGCAGTCTACAACAAAAGCCGCTGTACAGGCCACTGTACAAGCTGCGGCTGGGCAAGTGGAAGTAATGGTAAGAAATCTAGCTGACGGTGCAAGAGACTTGTTTGGCTTAATGTTAAGATTGCTGCAAAAGAATATGGAAGACGGAGCTATGATGCGTATGAATGGACGCTTTCAGCCTGTTGACCCAAAAGCTTTTGACATAGACATGGATATTAGCATTAACGTAGGGCTTGGCACTGGCAGAGAAGAAGAGAAAACAGGTGCTTTAGCTATGGCTCTACAACAACAAACTATGGTTTACCAAAACTATGGGCCTATGAATGGTTTAGTGTCGCTTACAAACATCCGTAATACTCTTGCAGATATATTAGCATCGAGCGGCATTAGAAACGCAGATCGTTACTTTGCACCTATAACGCCAGAAATAGAAATGCAGCTATTACAGATGCAGCAACAACAACAAGCAATGATGGCTCAACAAGGTCAGCAACAAGATCCAGCAACAGCTATGGTGCAGGCAGAGGCAATGAAGGCACAGACTAAAGCGCAAGTTGATTTGCAGAGAGCGCAAATGGATGATGCTAGAAAGCGTGAAGAAATGGCTATGCAGGATGATCTTAGAAGAGATCAGATGGCTCAAGACTTGTACGTTGATGCAGCTAAGACGTTAGGGCAATATGGTTCAGCGGTAGATATAGCTAGAATCAAGGCAGAGCAGGAAAAAGAACGTCAAATAAATGAAATGACTGCTAGGGCCGCAGGGTTATGACAACAGACGCAAAAATAAAAGCAGAAGATGCTAAAAGATTAAAAAACGATACTGCTTTTATGCAGTTTGTTAAGGATGTTCGTAATGAGCAAATTAGGCTTTTTACGACTAGTGCTGCTCAGGATATCAAGCAGCGCGAAGAGGCGCACGCTATATTGCGTGCATTAGATAAGATCGAAGTGGAACTTGACGCCGCTATAATGGCAGAGACACTCTTAGATCGTAAACAATAGAGGAGCAGTACCGTGGAAGCGACTGACACAATAGAAAGCGCGATTGAAAAAATCATAGAGCCAGCGCAGCAAGAAACAGGCGAAACTAATCAAGTTGAGGAAGAAACATCTGTAACTCCAGAAGCTGAAGTGGAAGCAGTTGAAGAAGCCGATGATCTTGATGAATTAGAAGTATCTGATGAGGAATTATTAGATGCTGAAATTGAAGCAGATGACATTGAAGAAGAAGCTGTCGAGCCAGAGTATTACACCGTCAAATCTGACGGTAAGGAAGAAACGGTAACATTAGATCAGTTAAAGCAAAGTTATTCAGGTCAAAGCGCAATTAACAAAAGGTTTCAAGAAGTGGCTGAAATGCGAAAGCAACTTGAGCAAAAGACTTCTGATATCTTACAACGTGAGCAAATGGTAAATTACCTTTACAATCAGTCTCAACAGCAAGGCTTTATATCACCACCTAAGCTGCCTGATCAGGCTTTAGCTGAGAGTGATCCAGTTTCCTATATGGAGCAAAGAGCTAAGTATGATGCTGATTTACAAAGTTACCAACAGCAACAATTGCAAATGCAACATTTACAACAGCAACAAATGCAGCAAGCTGAAGAGCAGCACCAAGCTTTTGTCGCAGAACAGGCTGAAATAATAAAAGGCAAAATTCCTGAGTTGGCTGATCCAGCAAAGAGTTCTACTCACTGGCAGTCATTAATGAGTAGCGCCAAAGAGTATGGTTTTAGTGATGAAGAAATCGCAGCCACAGCCGATGCACGTTATATTCAAATGGCTAATGATGCCATGAAGTTTAGACGTATTGTTGCAAATCGCAAAAAGGCAGAAGCTAAAAGCAAGAAAGCCAAACCTGTTGTAAAAGCTGGTGCTAAAAAGGTAGCTGATCCAGAAGGTTCACTAAAGCGTAAGCAATTTCAAAAATTGCAAAAGACAGGTCGAATAGAAGATGCAATCGACTTAATTATGAAAACTTAGCATTAACAAAATGCTATAAGCCGTTGAAAGGACAAGATAATGGCACAACCAGCAAATACCTTTGATAGCTATGATCAGGTAGGTATCAGAGAAGACTTGAGTGATATTATTACTAATATTACTCCTGAAGCTACCCCATTTTTTTCAAAGTGTGGTAAAACAACAGCCAACAATACATTGGTAGAATGGCAGACTGATACACTTCGTAACAGTGCTGCAAATGCACATATTGAAGGTGACGCAACTACTGCTCAAGCGGCTGTTGCAACTGTTCGTCTTAACAACCGAACACAAATTTTCAAAAATGCGGTAATCGTATCTGACACTGACGAAGGCCTTAACAAGGCTGGAAGACAGCGTGAGATGGCCTACCAAATTGTAAAAATTGCCAAAGAGCAAAAACTCGATATCGAGAAAGCGCTATTTGACAATAATGCAAAAGTGGCTGGTAACGCGACAACTGCTAGAGAGCTGGCAGGCGCACCGTCTTGGATTAAAACAAATGTTGATTTCCAATCAGGTAACTCTGGTGCAAACCCAACTGGTGACGGTACTGACGCTCGTACAGACGATGGTACACCAACAGCATTCTCACAAACTAAATTTGACACAGTTATGCAGTCAATTTGGGAGAATGGCGGGGAGCCTGACACTGTATATCTGTCTGCGTTTCAAATGAACGTGGCACTAGGCTTTACTGGTAACAACAATCAGCGCTCACAAGTGCAAGCATCTGATGAGCGTGTTATCAAAAGCTTGGCAGTGTACACAACTCCTTGGGGAACCATTGAGTTCATGCCTAGCCGCGAGAACAGAAGCCGTGATGTTTTTATCATGCAAGATGACAAGTGGGAAGTTGCAACACTACGTCCAACTAAAAACACTGAGCTTGCAAAAACTGGTGATAACACTCAGAGACAAATCGTTACTGAGCTTACACTTTGCGCTAAAAATGAAGCTGCAAACGGCATTATTGCTGATAACACAACTTCATAATAAGATATTAGGTAGGGGCAGTTTTGCCCCTACTTTTAAAAGGAGAAAGAAATGAAGGTATTAGTAAAAGATAGAAGCATCTCAACATCTAAAGGTATCGTTAAAGGCGGTGATGAAGTTGATTTGCCTGAAGCTGAAGTAAAAAAGATTATGGTGTTAAAGCCTACAGCTTTTGAAATATTAAAAACAGACCCAAAGCCTGCAAAGAAAACAGCAAAAAAGAAGCGTGCTAGAAACGATGATGGCACACTAAAAGCTGATGATCCTAGCACACCAGAGAATGAGGCTTGGGAAGATGGCTAAGATTGGCGAGTCATATAAGTTTGAAGATGATAAATTAATCATCAAGAAAACGCATGACGCTAACGAAATGCTGAAGGATGTTGAACACGCAAGGCAACATTCTGATAATAGCTTTGGTTCTGATTATAAGCACGTTGGTAATGTCGATATGGCATTACTTGGCGTGTGGCTAAAAGAGGCTGGCGTTAGCTGGTCAGATACAGGCGCAGTTAAAGAAGTGCTGAAAAGAAAGCTTATGAGTAATGAGTTTGCCAAATTAAGGGTTTGGGAAGGTAGTTACTAGCGTGGACTTGCCCAAGGTAAATATAGCCGTTGCTGCAAGTGCAGTAGTGGCAATAGTCAGTACCGTGGGCGGTGGTATTTGGTATGCCTCTCAGCAAGCTTCTGTTATTGAGAACCTTACAGAGCAAGTAAATGTTCTTACTATTGAGAATAATGCAACTGACAGAACTAATTTAATTAGGGATGTGCAGAAAAACCAAGAAGATTTACAAGAAATAATCGACATTCTTGCAGAGCTTTATGAGGACATGGAAGATGCTGACGATGAGCTTTGGGAAGATGTTGAGATGATTAACGAAGATTTGGGTGGTATGGCTGCTCATATGATGGAGATTATCAAGCTACAATCACGCATAGCTGTGATAGAAAAGACCTTACAGTACACTAAAAATGATGGAATGTAGCGATGGACCCGATAACAATTCTCGCTGGCATCAAAACAGGAATGGCGGCAGGCAAAACTATTGCTGGCCTAAGTAAAGAAATTGGAAACTTCTTTGACGCAACAGACGCAGCCAAAAAACAATTACAGAAAAAAGGTGTATCTGAAAAAAGCGTGAACGCTACAGCGATGGATCGTTGGGCTAAACTTAGAGCTAGTGCAGAGGCCGAACGTGAGCTTCAAGAATGGATTACGCAAACATATGGGCGCTCAAAATGGTTGGAGCTTTTAAAAATACGCAGGGAAGTGTTACAAGAGAAGCGTGAGGCAGAGGCTCAGGCGAGGCGTGAGGCTATAGAGCGGCAAGAAATGATGATAACCATAGTCGGGATAGTTGTGCTACTCCTGTTCTCTGCGGTAGGCGCTGCGGCTTACTTGCATTACATGCAATGGATTGACATTAGAGATTGGTTTAGGTGAGACTTGTTGAAGTTAAGAGAAATAGGTTTGTCGTGTATGCAGAAAATGGTAAGGTTGTTGTGCAGACAAGTGACCTAAAAGTTGCAAGGAGTTTTTTAAATGCCAAAAGCTAAGTATGATCTTAACGATAATGGTAAGATTGATCCAGATGAGCGTGACATTATGCTTGAGGATCGCCGTAGAATGATGGAAGACGCTGACGCAAAGCGTGATGCTCAGTTACGCATGACATGGTTTGCTCTGTCTGGAATGCTGGCTTACCCACTTCTTATAGTTTTAGCGTCATGGTTAGGGTTAGAACAGGCATCTAATTTACTTGCAGATATAGCTGCGGTGTATGTGGTTGCTGTGTCAGGTGTTACGGCTGCATATTTTGGCTTTACTAACATGGGAGCTAACAAATGATAGATAAACTTATAGGGCCAGTAAGTGGCATATTAGATAAAGTTATTCCTGATAAAGATCAGGCTGCAAAACTAGCGCATGAAATAGCAACAATGAGCGACAAGCACGCTCAGGAGCTTGCTATGGCTCAGTTAGAAATACTCAAAGCTGACGCTCAGGGTAACTGGTTTCAATCGTCTTGGCGACCGCTTATCGGCTGGATCGGGGGCATATCGCTCGGCATAAATTACATGGTAGCCCCAATAGCTATGGGCTTTGGTTTTAATATACCGCAAGCAGATATGAGCGTTATGATGCCATTGTTGCTAGGTATGCTTGGTATGGGTGGCATGAGGTCATTCGACAAGCTCAAGAAAACGGATAGTAAAAAATGAGTGACGCATTAAAGATACTACAAGCTCGATGCGGTGTAACGGCTGACGGATCGTTTGGTCCTAATACAGCTAGAGCTATTGCAAAACATTACGAATTGTCGGATAAAAGGGGCGCACACTTGCTAGGGCAAGCTCATCACGAAAGCGGTGGGTTTAAGCGCACAAAAGAGGGTCTATATTACAGCACCCCTGAACGACTGATGGCTGTGTGGCCTAGTAGATTTAAATCTGTAGAAGCTGCACAGCCATATACAAAAAATCCAGAAGCGCTAGCAAACAATGTTTACAGTAATCGCATGGGTAATGGTGATGAGGCGTCTGGCGATGGGTTTAAGTTTGCAGGAAAAGGTTTTATTCAGCTAACAGGACGATCTAACTATAGATCATTTAGCAGTGATATGCGCTTACCTGATGTTATGAAAAGCCCAGCGTCTGTTGAAACTGAGTATGCCTTTGAGTCGGCTTTATGGTTCTTCAGGTCTAACAATTTGTTTACTATATGCGATAAAGGCATCGATGATGATACGATTAAAGCTGTGACCAAACGTGTAAACGGTGGCACGCATGGTCTAAAAGATCGCATAGAGCAGACTAAAAAGATTTATGGGTGGCTCACCACGGCCTAGCTATTGGTTTTACTATTCGTGACACGACCTCGCTTACGTCACAATGACCTGATGTTGCTTTTACTTCTTCGTACAATCCGCTCTCTAACAGTACACGCCAACAATCGGCTTCACTTGGAAACCAAATTCTAAAATGCACTTCATGTTCAGCGACTGTGTAAAATATGGTTAATAGGGTATAATAATCCATATTACTATCCTAACAGTTTCATTCTTCTATACATTTTGTTTTTCTTAAACATTTGATATTTTTTAACGCTCAACATTTTCACAGTCTTCTGCCAATCATAAATATAGTTTAGCTTTATAGGTCTGTCGCTCAGTGGAACTATGTGCATGAGCGGTGACAAAGGCTTTATTGTGTAATTAAGTTTTTTGCTTTTTTCAAAATAAATAAAAACATTTGTCTGGCAGTTGTATTTTAAATTATTAATGCCACTAATAATGTTAAGTGGATGATACGCAAAAGGACTTGCAGTATATAAAAAGTTCATACTTTCATTACACGTTATAGCTATGGGCGGCGCTATCTTGATAACTTCGATGTTTTCTTTTTCTGCAAAACCACACGTCTGATGCGTGTGCAATTCGCTACCAAAATACTGATCATTAGCAGGCTCAAACTTAATTTGATTATCGTCTTGTATAACGTCTATCTGTTGCCATGCTTTTATAGTCAAAGATCGCTTCTGCATTTCGACTAATCCAAAGCAAGACGATATGTCACCAAATTTATTTTTATTTGGCTTCATAAAAGGCTTTTTATCATTGCCTGTTTTACAAACAACGTCATAGCCCTCAAGCTCTTCAGGCATATATACATCTAACAAAATTGGTTTAATTTTATTTAAAAACAACATTGCCTGTCCTGTTCTTTATGGTATTGTATTTTTAGAGGGAGCCTTAGCCTTATACTTTTCCTGCTCGTATTGGTTTTTTAGAGGCTTCCTCACGACCTCTTTTCCCATTGTTCTTTAATAGCTTAAATTTATTTTCCTGCGTTATACTTTTTGCAGACCCATGCAGCATTCTGCGGTGGGCATCTTTCTCACCCTTCACCATGCTTTGCCACTTTTTAGCTATTTCTTCTTCATTCATTGCTTTGCTCTTCTATTCGCCTAAACACAGAAGCTAAACGCAATAATTCTTTATGCATTCCTTTTTCGATAAAACCTGTAAATAAAGGTTTTCTATCTTTTGCGTGTGCAGCCTCACAAGCTTTTAGAGCAAAAGTTTTGTTTTTCTTACTGTATTCAAAAGTAATGTGACCAACCTGTATACAATCTCTGTCTGCATCAGGATGCCTACGGTTAGCCTTTAATGTGTGCGTACTCATATATCTACGCCTTCGGCTCTTAGCTTTCCAATAAGCACTTCCATTGCAGCTTGCGCCTCTCGGTATTGCTGCCTAATTTTTGGCGGCGCGTCCTTCATCAAGGCCGTTGGCTCTAGCCTTTGTATTTCCCTTTTTAAACTGTCTCTCAGATTCCTGTCTTCTGGCTTCAGTTCCATTGTTACAAACCTCGCAAATTTTTCTAACAACTTCAGCATAACCAACATTTGGTAAAAAAAATATCGGATATACTTTTTTTTCTTCAGTGTAGCCTGCTCCGTTACACTGGGTGCAAATCTTGCTCATCTTCATCCTTATAACCTAGAACGTATTTTTTATAGATATCTATAGCTATCCTACGGTCACACCAAGCAAGCTTTGATACCTTATCCTGCTTACCGTCTACAGTAAGTGAGAGTTTAGCAACTTTGCCTTTATGATGCAGCCCATTAAGCTTACTAGTTATATCTTTATTGGAGCCAATAGCATCATAATCTTTTTCAACAAGTTCTAAAACTTCCAAACTAGTAAAAAAATCCTGTTTTGTTTGTAGGATTTCTAATATAGCCTCATCCCAATCAATAACTTTTTTCTCTGGCTCGGCGTCCATTATGCCAACTTTGCCAGTAACTTTGAATTGATCCATCAAATGAATAAAAGGGCTGTTTTTATCGTAAATGACTTTAGCTTTATATTCGCTAAAAAGTTTACCATCTCCCTCAAGCCTTTTTATTTCTTCTTTTGGTGTTTTCATAACCTCAATAAAGCAAGTGCTATTGAGTGTAAGTTTATATTGATCGATCATATTCTTAGGAATAAACACTTCATCAAATGTTCTCATACATTTACCTAAGCCATGCCCTGCTCTTATAATGCGTATAATTGCTACTTGTCGTATATCCATGATATTAATTTCTTTCTGCTAACTATTTATATTATGTGTTTCGCTTGACATATATGTTGATATTCCCTAAATGCAATAGTGTCAAATTTTTTTTATAAGAGGTTAAAAATGACAGATAAACAAAAAACAGTGCAGCAATGCATGAGGATGAGAGAGAGCATGGTTGAGAAATTGGACTTTCTTAGCAATGTTACTCGTATTCCTAAAAGTGTATTGGTTGAGCAGTATATGCTGCATGGCAACTTAGAAGAGGATTTAGTTAAATATAACTTTTCTAAGACAAGGGAACCTGTCGGACACACTAAGTGATATGGTTAATGGCAGGCAAAAAGGAGCCAGCTTCGAGCGTACTATATGCCACGCTTTACAAGACGATCTAAATGTAAAGGCGGCTAAAAGAGACTTAGAGCAGTATAGGTCTGCGGATCGAGGCGACATTTTAATTGACGATAATAGCTTTCCTTATGTGATCGAATGTAAAAGATACAAAAAGGGTAGCTGGTCGCAAAGCTGGTGGGATCAGGTTGATAAAGCAGCAAAGGCTGCAAATAAAGAGCCTGTCTTAGTGTACAAGTTTGATAGACAACCAATAAGAGTTGTGATGAGGCTTGAACATTTGTTAAAAGATGGAACGGAGCATGGTTTAAAGGTTGAGCTTGATTGGGATGCTTTTTGCTACGTTGCGAGAGAAAATTGGAACAGCTAAGAAAGGCTAAATTATGGAACGTCCTAAAGATTTTTTCAGGCGAGACTTAACCAATGAGCAGTATCACGATAGTGACACTTACCCTCATTTTAGCTCGTCAGATATAAAAGAGGTTGTTAAAAATTCAGCCTTACACTGGGCGCTAAAACAAGATGAGCCTAAAAAAGAACCAACTGAGGCTATGTTGTTAGGCAGTGCAGTTCACGCATTTATTTTAGAGCCACAAAAGCATGAATTTATGCGCGGCTTACCAAGTAAAATGCAACGAAAAGCATGGGCTGAAATGGAAGAAAAAGCTGCCGAAGAGGGTAAAATACTTCTAAAAGAAAGTACTTACGATCATGCTAAAAAATTAGCTGAGGTGGCTCTACACACTAACACTGATTTGCAGGATTTTATAAAGCATAAAAATTTTCTGCCAGAGGTCAGTGTGTTTGGCGAGTGTGAAAATACTGGTTTATCTATAAAATGCAGACCTGATGGTATGCTGTTAGATAAAAAATTAAAAAGGGCGACATTGATGGATATAAAAACCACAATTAATGTTAGCCCAACAGGGTTTGCTAAAGAGATAAAAAATTGGAATTACGGCGTTCAGGCTGTGTTCTATATGAAATGCTGCAAATCAATAGGTTTGAATGTAGATCGATTTATCTTTTTTGCAGTGTGTAAGGATACAGGCATCTGTACTAAGCACACATTAAGCGAATTGTATTTGAAATATGCTGAAAAGCAGATGTTCAAAGCAATGGCTGAATTACTTGATGCTCAAATATCAGGTA
>MDTE01067592.1_pt1 | contig 16227 bp, 17 predicted proteins | sample 811231 | NCBI WGS metagenome assembly MDTE01 (sample SAMN05326651, study PRJNA326480) | marine metagenome | isolation source: seawater | place: Indian Ocean: Red Sea | collected 2010
ACGCAGCGTCCGGTTAAGGAGTTGCCTTGAGACTGGGAGCCGCCCTGGGATAGTGACTTCAGCTCCGTGGAGAACGACGTCGTAGGGAACATCAAGATGAGGGCCAATCAAGCCAAGCGGCACAGCGGGGTCGAGAACCACGAGTTCAGCATCGGTTGCCTTCACGAGCGCATTCACCCGTTTCACCATTGGTGGGTGAGGCAGTAGTACTGGTTCACGGGTTCGAATCACCTCGAAGGGTTGTGCTGCATCAAATTGCTGCGCGTCATGATGCGGGCTCGTGAGAACGGTGAATGAATCTGGCGGAAGCCGGCGCCACCACTCCCACAGAACGGACTGAATCCCACCGACTTTTGGCGGAAAGTCATTCGTGACCAACAAATGTTTAATCGTCATTGCGGCACCTGCAGAGCCCTGCGTGCGATTTCATCGACCGCCCATTGTGCGTGCTCGGCAAGGACGACGTCTTGGCCGTCGATCACGCTCTGGAGTACATCAAGCGTTTCGGAATCGTTGGCGTCTGCCGTATTTCCCAACACGATGATGGCGTTGCGACGTAGCCAACGGGGGTCTCGCTCAGCGAAGTACCACAATCCATAGGTATCAAGAAGTTCGTCGTCACTCATCGTGAGCATGGCGAGCGGGTCGACCCACTCCCCTAGACCTGGAGCCGCACTCGACATGTTGCGGCGACCGAGTCGAACTGTTGGCGGGCAGACCTCCTGACAATCGTCACACCCGTATATGCGGTCTCCGAGGGCGGCCCTCATCTCGGTTGGGAATGTCCCTGATTTCTGCAAGAGCCATGCGAGACATCGACGAGCATCGATGACGCCAGGCGCCACAATGGCGCCGGTTGGGCATCCGTCAAGACATCGTGTGCACGAGCCGCAACCATCGTCGACCGGTTGCGAGGGCTCGTAAATTGCGGTCGTAATAATGCTGCCGAGCACGAAGTAACTGCCTGCTCCTGGGAGGAGCAGGTTGGCATTTTTTCCAAACCAGCCAATGCCGGCACGGTATGCGGCTTCGCGGTCGACAAGCGCATTGTCATCTGCAAATGCGACTGCGCGTTCGCCGGCCATTCTTAGATTTCTGGCGACAGAGCGCAAGGCAGTGCGAAGGATCGAATAATGGTCGGCACGCGCATATCGCGCGATGTGCGCTCGACGGCCAGTTGCTGGTGTGACGTCATCGGCAAGGTACGGCAGCGCTGCGACAAGGATTGATTGTGCTCCAGCGACAGAGGCCGTCGGGGTCGTTGAACGTTCAGGGTTTCGCCAGGTGAACGACATGTTGTCAGCGAAGCCTGAGGCTTTTCTTTCGGCAAGGGCTTTACGGGCGCGCAGCATGGGTGTTGCGGGAGCGACCCCGACGTGAGTGATTCCATGGGCTTTGAGTTCGATCCTGATCTCGTCGATCGTCGGTATTGGTGGTTTCGCTCGCATGGTTACGAATACAAGACTTGTGAGAAGTGTGCGCTACTCACAATGTTTGCCCCCTCGCTACGCACATCGCGTTGAATTGCTTGGTCGTCGGTGATGACCACAACCGGTCGACTGAGTGGCAGGCGCCGCACTTCTCCACGGATGACATCATCTGCGGTGATTCCGTTGGGTGAGTACATCACTCGAATGAGTGAACGATTCTCTCGATGGGCGCCTGCGATGTTAGCCCCATCAAAGACGATGATGAGATGCGTGCCGAAGCGTGCTGCAAGTTGCTCGGTGGCGGCAATTAGCAGTTCTCGCTGTTGTTCGAGTGAGCGGTTTGGCCATGTGCCCTTCGTGACGTTGTAGCCATCGATGATCACTGTTGCTGTTGACTTCAGCAGGTGAATCGTCATCCCTTGCGGGTTGCCGTTCAGACGGCCGGGCGTTGGCAGTGGAAGCCGCTCTGCCGCGGCTTGTTCGTGAGGTAGCACTGCTTCGAGTCGCTGACCGAGACTGCGAAGATCATGAAGAATGCCTCCCAGGTCACTGAGATTCGCAAGAGCTGATCGGCGGTCTTCGAGAGCAAGATCTCGAACGTGCTCCGCGTTTCGTTGAGCGTTAACCGACTGGTCTTCGGCTTCGGATGACTTCGCAAGTCGGCCTTGAGCTGCTTGGAGCCGGTCGTTGGCGTGCCGAAGTTCTTGCCGTAAGCCGGCGATCGTCTCGTCGAGCTCTTGCTGTTTCGACTCGTAATGTACGAGTTCGTCGCGTAGTGCGTCATTTTCCGCTCGAAGCGACGTGATGTGTTCGAGACTTTCGTCTCTTGCGGTTTCTGCAGTCTGCGCACGTTGCTCTGCTGCGCGACGTCGACGTTGCTCTCGGACGACATCGGCTGCTGCGTGGGCGTCTTCGGTCTGCCGAGCGCGTTCTTCTGTTTCTGCAAGAATGAGATCCTCCCAGCCTTCGGGACGGGTGATCCACCAGCGGACAATGAGATCGACATCCTCTGGCATTGATGAGGCCATCAATGCTCGAAACTCCTCGTCACCGTCGACTGCCTTTCGAACTCGCCGCAGATCTGATTTCAACAGTCTTGGCCTTGCGAGCAGTTGACGGAGGTGAGCCGGGTACCGGAAGCCAGGGTCGCTCACCCGGCCCTGTCGGACAAATTCAATGACGTACTCGAGGGCAGGCCGAATGACTAGTTCTGAGATGTCACCGGGGTTTGCCACGGTGTGATCGTATCTAACGGTCATTGTGGTGAGGTCGGAGTTTGACCATCTGAGCGTTTACGGCTTGTCTCTCGTGGCTGTCATTCGCCGAAATTTCGGATCATGTCCCTGCCTTTGTCACACGTCTGTGGTACTTCTACAGAATCGTGAATAGCAGGGCAGACACTCCTGAGGAACTTGGCTTTCAACTCAGCCTAGACGATCTCGGCCGCCCCCTCATCGACACAACGTTTTGTGTTCTCGACCTCGAAACGACGGGAACGAATTCACAACGCGACCTCATTTGCGAGATCGGTGCAGTCAAGGTGAAGGCAGGCGAAACGGTTGGCACCTTTCACACCCTCGTCAATCCCGGTGTCGCGCTTCCCCCACAGATCACAGTTATCACCGGACTGACTGACGCCGTGCTTGCACCCGCCCCACGAATCGAGCAGGTCATTACGAGCCTCCGTCAGTTCATTGGTGATGCGGTCTTCGTTGCGCATAACGCGTCGTTTGATCTTGGGTTTGTCAAAGCGGCGTTCGAACGAGCGGGTATCGATGACTTCACTCCAACCGTTGTCGACACCCTCACCCTGTCGCGACGACTCTTCCGAGATGAGGTGCGCAACTTCAAACTGGGCACTCTCGCTCAACGCTTCGGCATCGAAAACCGTCCGAGCCACCGAGCGTTAGACGACGCCCTCGCAACGCGTGATCTGCTCTATCTGCTGATTGAACGAGCAGCGGGTTGGGGGGTGACCGGCCTCGATGATCTTGTTGCCGTCGGCAAACTCACAGGACACCCTCAAGCGAAGAAGTTGCGGCTCACCGAGTCACTCCCCCGCTCACCCGGCGTGTACCTCATGGTCGATGACCACGAGACCGTTACATACGTTGGCAAAGCAACAAACCTTCGGCAGCGGGTCAGAAGTTATTTCGGAAATGACGAACGCCGAAGCGTGATTCCGATGTTGCGGCATCTTTCCCGAATCGAACACATCGCGACCCCTGATGTGTTCACAGCAGAGGTTCTTGAGCGCCGCCTGATCAGTTCACTCGCACCTCGGCACAATCGTGTCGGCAGGAAAAAGCGTCGTCCGATTTATGTTCGTCTCGACACCAATGAGATATGGCCGCGTTTGTCAATCGTGTATCAAACCCGGTCGCAGGGCCAATATTTGGGGCCCCTTGCCGGACGCCACCAGGCCGAGCAGGCCATCGAAGCTCTTCAGACCGCATACCCGATTCGTCGATGCACAACCCATATCGGGCCTCGATACATCATCGAACCCGATGCGGCTCCATGTTCTGCAGCCCAACTCGGTGTTGCCCCTTGCCCGTGCTCAGGATCTGCCGACCCTGCTGCACATGCATCAGCAGTCGAGGGTGTTGCTCTTGCGATGCAGGGTGAAAGTGAACATGTCATCGATGCGCTCTCTGAGCGGATGCGAAGCCTCGCCGCACAGCAAAGGTTCGAAGAGGCCGCTGCGGTTCGAGATCGCTTGTCATCGTTGTTGTCCGCAACTACAACTGCACGCCTCGTTGACGCCGTCACCTCTGCTGGTCGCGCACGCTTCACGCTTGCAGGCATCGATCACAAAATTGATCAGGGGCTCGTCGACCTCGACCATCTCGGCGTCATCCACCGATTTGATACGAGCGAAGCCGATACTGATGCAGAGCGACTGCTCGTTGCCCGAATGATTCAGCGAGCCTCTGCGCAGTCTCGCACGATCAGTAATGTCGAGAGTTCCGGGCAATGGCGGTTTCCGCTGAGCGAACCGACCGTTGATCGTCTCGGTTCGTCAGAACGAGATCACCCCGTGCCGGTCAATGTCGACGATACGAATCTGCCCGCCGGCGAGTAATTGCTCGGCCGCTTCGGTTTCACCCCGATGGTAGAACCCTGCAACGGTTGGTCCACTGCCCGATAGCCATGCCGCAATAGCCCCGCTTTCTTGCATCAACTTCAAGGCATTGGCTGATCCAGGAACATCAGCAAGACGTTGAGTCTGGTGCAACCGATCGTTGACTCCCGCACGAACCAACGACTCATCACCTGCGGAGATACCGGCAATAAAGTGTGTGATTGCAGCTAGGTTCGCTACCGCATCAACACGTCGGACGACCGCATCGAGTTGGGTTCGGGATTTGTCGGTCGACGTGGTGCTATCAGGAATCCAAATGAGAAGCACCCAGTCCTGTTCAATCGGCAGCTGTGCAACACGGTCTACCGAGGCTGCGATAAGTCCCCCGTACACCGAAGCTCCTGCGTTATCTGGGTGTCCTTCGAGTTCAGCAACGACAGCGAACACCTCCTCGCGTGCCGCGGCTTCGGTCGCAACCGAAGGTGAGTTTTCCCGCTCGACGAGGGCGAGCATCGCTCCTGCGGCTCGAGTGGCGCCGCTATATCCCAACCCCCGGCCCATTGGAAGCTGTGAGCGCGACCAGAGTTGCAGGCTCCCGCCGAGGCGTTCGTAGGCAATTGCTGCGGGGTGGTGTTTGTCGATTGTTTGCGCCCCTTGCGGAGCATCACCCAGGCCAACCTCGGCTCTCAAATCAACGGCGAGGCCAAGCACGTCGAAACCTGCACCAAGATTCGCTGATGACCCAGGAGCGGAAACACTCAATGCTGATGTCATTGCATTAAAGCTCGGCTGGCTCTTCTCGAGAAGCAACCACGAGAGCGTCAAGTGCGGCCGATGCAGATCCGTTATCGATGCTGTCGTTCGCTAACTGAATCGCATCACCAAAACCGGTTGCGTTGCCAGCGACGACGAGCGCAGCAGCTGCGTTGAATACAACAATGTCGCGATGCGCGCCCAGTGCGCCGCTCAACACGTTTCGAACGACCTCTGCGTTCTCGGCTGGTCCTCCTCCGGTGAGGTCGTCTTGACTGGCGGGTGCAAGCCCGAACTCTGCCGCATCGATCGTGAAGGTGTTGATCGTGTCATCGATAAGCTCGTGGACAATCGAAGGCCCAGTGGTCGACAGTTCATCGAGTCCGTTTCCGTGCACAACCCAGACATGCTTCGCACCTCTTTGCCGCAATGTTCCGAGTACCAGTTCGGCTCGACTCGGATCAGCAACGCCGATCACCTGCCGCTGCACTCGACCCGGGTTGGCCATTGGGCCGAGGAGGTTGAACGCTGTTGGAATGCCAATCTCGCGTCGTGGCGGGCCGGCGAACCGAAAGGCGGGATGAAACGTTGGCGCAAAGCAGAAACCGATCCCGGCTTCTGAGACACATCGAGCCACAGTGTCAGCAGTAGCGCCGATGTTGACGCCAAGTTCTTCGAGCACATCGGCGGTTCCGCACGACGACGAGGCCGATCGATTGCCGTGTTTGCACACCGGAGTACCTGCGCCGGCAGCGACAATTGCAGCCATAGTTGACACGTTGATCGAGTGCGATCCGTCACCACCGGTTCCCACCACATCGATTGCAAGTGAGCGTTGTGACTCGTTGAGAGGAACTTCAACGCCGTGAGTGAGCACGACGTCGAGCATTGCGGAGAGTTCGGAGGAGGTTTCGCCTCGGCCTCGCAAGGCGACGAGAAATCCGGCGATCTGCGCTGGCGATGCGTCACCCTGCAGAATGACTTCAACAGCGGTGGCGATCGTCGCTGCATCAAGTTCTTCTCCGGAGAGCACACGCGCAATGACCGTGCCCCATCCGCCTACAACATCGATTTCTGCCATAGGCGCAGGCTAAGAGAAAATCTGTCGTTGCCCTCAGGCGGAACGTCGGCGCTGTCGGATCATCCTGCGACGTTCACGCTCTGTGGCCCCACCCCAGACGCCTACTTTTTCTCGGCGGGCGAGTGCATGTTCGAGGCAGGCGACTTGCACGACGCATGAGTCACAAATCTCTTTGGCGATTTCGGCATCGTCGTGTTCTTCCGGGTAAAAGATGTCGGGATCCAACCCGCGGCAGGCTCCAGCCATCCGCCATTCAAAGTCGTGATCGGCCATTGCTACTACCCCCCCTCTGGTTACCAGCTGAGACTTTTGACATTAGAACGCACCGCCGGTGAAACGCAATGAAAAATTAAACATTTTTTGGTGTCTCGCACGTCTCTTCAGGCCGCTCGTGGGTCTCACTACGATGTAATGGTGCGGAAAGTTCTTGCCGGAAACGGAATTGACCGGAACATCATGCTCGAGCAGTTACAGGCAAAGGCTGATCGCTTCGAAGCAGTCGATCTTGTTGTCATAGGCGGCGGCATTACGGGAGCTGGTGTCGCTCTCGATGCAGCGCTTCGGGGGTTTGACGTTGTCCTTGTTGAGCGAGGCGATTTTGCCTCTGGCACCTCGTCAAAGAGCTCGAAGCTCGTGCACGGTGGCCTGCGATACCTCCAACAGGGTGATGTGGCTTTAGTTCGCGAGGCGCTTCGGGAGCGGAGCATCTTGCAGCGAATCGCGCAGGGTCGAGTTGAGGTTCTTCCATTTCTTCTACCGATTTTCACGAAAGATGGGTTGTTTCCACGTCGCATTGCGAGAGCGTTAGGGAGTGCGCTGTGGGCCTACGACACCGCCGGCGGCTGGCGCATCGGGCGTTTTCATCGAAGGTTGAGGAAGTCGGGGGTCGCGAAGATGGCTCCACTGCTGAACAGCGACCGAATCGCTGGCGGGTATCTCTATTACGATGCCCGGGCAGACGACGCAAGGCTCACCCTCGATGTGGCCGCAACGGCGGTGCGCGAAGGAGCTGTGGCGGTCAACTACTGCTCGTTGACTGGAGTCAAGGTGAAAAATGGCGTTGTCAACACCGTCGAACTTGATGTTGATGGTTCTCATATCTCGCTTCAGACTCGATGCATTGTGAACGCCGCCGGCGTGTGGGCCGAGCGGATTGACGATCTTGTGAATGACGAACTTGCAGAACCACTACCCGCCTTAACTGTTCGCCCGGCTCGCGGCGTGCATGTCACCATTCCCTGGGAACTGGTGCAAACACAGGTGGCGATGGTGCTGCCCGTGCCCGGCGATAAGCGAAGCGTGTTTCTTGTTCCCGACAAACCTCAACCCGATGGATCGTTCGATGTTGCTTACATCGGCACCACCGATACCGACCATTCCGGAACGCTTGATGACCCGGCATGCACCTCAGATGACGTCGATTATCTGCTTCGTTCAGTCAATGCAGCAATGGAGTCATCAGTGACCCGAGACCATGTGATCGGTGTGTGGTCGGGCCTTCGACCGTTGGTGACTTCAGATGATGACATCGAAGGTCGGACAGCCGATGTCAGCCGACGTCATCGTGTCGATATGAGCTCTTCTGGCTACGTTCGGGTCGTCGGCGGGAAACTCACCACCTACCGCTCGATGGCTGAAGATACGTTGAACCATGTCGAGCGTATTCTTGGAAAACGAAAGCCATGTTCAACCCGTAAAACTCCGCTCGTCGATCGCAACCCTCGGTTACTCGACACCATCCGCAGCAACACTTCTTCCAGCAATTTTCCCCTGCACTCAACTCTTACCGAGCCTGAAGTGCTGTACGCAGTTCGATATGAGGCAGCTGTTCATCTTGTCGACGTTTTGACGAGACGATCACGACTTCATCTGTTGCATCGGGATCTTGCAATGGAGTGCGCCGAACCGGTCTCGTTCATCATGCAGCAAGAACTCGGCTGGTCAGAATCAACTCGCCAACAAGAACTCCAGAACTACAACGACCTGTGTCACTCTGAGATCGATGCAATGCGTGAAGGAATTCGGTAATGCCAACAACACCTACTCCCCCGATTGAACTCGGAAGCGCCGATCAACATCTCGAGGGCACCTGGGTGCCAGTTCAGGAATCGGTTGCCGAGTCGCTCTCATCGATTTGTCGAATCACTCGTCTCGAAGGAAACGAACTCGCTGTTGCCGAACTAAGCCGCGACTGGTGGCCGCTTGCCTTGCATTGGGCACTCGCTGGTGAGGTTGGTGCGCTTGCTGCAGTGGTAGCCCATCCGAGATCAGCCGAGGAGGCATCAAAAGTGATGTCGGTCTGCCATGATGCCACCATTCCTGTCACTGCTGCCGGGGGAAGATCAGGGGTGTGCGGTGGATCGATACCGGTGCACGGTGGTGTTGTCATCGATCTGTCAGAGATGAACTCGATCATCGAAGTTGACGAGGTGTCTGGCGTCGTCACTGCGCAATGCGGGGTGTTCGGCCCCGATCTAGAACACTTCCTCCGTTCAGAGCACAGCATCACCGTCGGGCATCACCCGCAGAGTTTCGACCTGTCCACTGTTGGCGGCTGGGTTGCTTGTCGGGGCGCAGGCCAATATTCGACGCGATACGGAAAGATCGAAGAGATGGTGGTCGGCTTGGAGGTTGTGCTCGCCGATGGGTCGATTATTCACACCGGAGGCCATGCTGCTGGGGCGGTTGGGCCTGACCTCAATCACGTATTTATCGGTTCAGAGGGAACGCTTGGCATCATCACATCAGCCACTCTGCGAACCCACCCGGTGAGTGGCTATCAGGGTCGTGCCACCTATTCCTTCCCCACATTGTCAGATGCGTTTGAAGCGTGCCGACTGGCCATTCGCCATGAGGCGACCCCTGCGGTTCTTCGGCTGTATGACCCGATTGAATCTGCGAGGTCGCATGGTGGCGATGGCGAAGAAACGATTGTGCTGGTACTCGATGAGGGCCACCAGCAAATCGTCGACGCCACTCTTTCGACGGTCGATGAGTTTTTCGTGAAGTGTGGTGGCTCGGAGGTCGAGCACGACCGGGTTGAACATTGGCTTGCACATCGTAATGACACCACGGCCCTCCAAGAGCTCACCAAAAAAGGGTTTGTTATCGACACGATGGAAGTCACTGTGCCGTGGTCAAAACTTGATGCTGTCTATGAGGCGGTACGTGACGCTGCCCTTTCGACTCCGCACGCGGTCTCTGCTTCTGCCCATCTTTCGCACAGTTATCTCGATGGAGCCTGCCTGTATTTCAGCCTTGCGTCACGGCCACCTCGAAACACGCCGCTTCCAGAAATTGACGCGATCCACCGAACTCTGTGGGATGAGTCTCAACGGGCGGCCCTTCGAACTGGAGCGAACCTGTCGCACCACCATGGTGTTGGTTTAAACAGGTCGAGATACATGCACGAGGCACTTGGCTCGGCATTCAACTCTTTGCAGCACATCAAAGATGCCCTCGATCCTCACGGAATCATGAATCCGGGGAAGATGGGTTTCGTCGACAAATTTGGAACGTCAGGTTGGTAGCGATGGAGGCATCACAACGTTGGGACACCGCTGCGCTTCGCATGGGGGCAATGGTTTCACTTATTTTCGCAATCCCATTTTCCATCGGGGCATCGTGGGCTGCCAGCCGTGACTCGACAGCCCTTGCGATCTGGCTAGTGCTTGGAGCCGTCGGCGGTTTCACCCTAGGTGCTGGCTGCGCCGCTTGGGTGCAACGCCTTGACCTTCCGCTCAGCCATGGTCTTGTCACCGCCGTCGGCACCTACTCGGCAGCACAAATGATCTTTATCGTTGTTCAGCTCGTCTCGGGTAACAGTGTCAACTGGTTTGGGGCGTTCTTCAATCTCAGCGTCGTCGGAGGGGTTGGCCTCATCGGCGGATGGATTGGCCGGCGGCTTCGAGCCAAAGGTTTTGTTCCTTCGTTCGAACGGTCGTCACAGTGATCCTTGTCATCGACATTGGCACGACAAGCGTTCGTGTCGCAACGATGAGTTCCAACGGCGACATCGTTGGGTTCAAACAGCAACAGCAGCCACCGTCGTCGCCGTTTGCTGGCCTCGTCGAGTTTGACCCGATTGCCCTGGCCAACACAGTTCAAGAGCTGGCTACTTCGGCAGTGAATGCTGTCGGCGCAGTTACCGGAGTAGCAATTACTACGCAGCGTGCAAGCACCATCGTCTGGGATCGCTCATCGGGCGAACCGATCGGGCCGGGTCTCAGTTGGCAGGACCTTCGCACCGTTGGCGAATGCATGACCGCACGAAGCGAGCATGGAGTCACAGTTGCGCCGAACCAGAGCGCAACGAAAGCACAATGGCTGCTGCAGTCAGTCGAATCTCCTGAGCCAAATAACCTCTGCATTGGCACGGTCGATTCGTGGATCACGTGGATGCTGTCTCGTGGCGAGTCTCACGTGACCGATCACACCAACGCCGCAGTCACCGGTTGGTACGACCCGCAGGGCGCGTCGTGGAGCGAGCATCTGTGCGATGTGTTCACCACTCCAACATCAATGCTTCCTCAGATTGTCAACAGCGTAGGTGAGTGTGCAATCGCTCACAGTTTGCCGGGTGCGCCACCAATCGTTGCGCTCATTGGTGACCAGCAGGCGTCTCTCGTCGGCCAAGGTTGCGTGAGCCCTGGACTTGCGAAGATCACCTTTGGGACGGGCGGCATGCTTGACACTGTCGTCAATGATGACTCGCCCCTTGCTCAAACAACCCGGCGCGGCGACGGAGGATGTTTCGGCATCGTTGCGTGGGCAGAAGGCGGCCAACGCACATTTGGTGCTGAGTCGATCATGCTCGCAGCGGGCTCAAACATCGATTGGCTCCGAGACGATCTCAAGATCATTTCGTCAAGCGTCGAGAGTCACGACATTGCATCGTCATGCTCGTCGACTGATGGCGTCATGTTTGTTCCTGCACCGCTTGGATTGGGAACCCCCCATTGGGACTATGGAGCACGAAGCACCTTTGTCGGGCTCACCCGAGGCACCACCCGAGCCCACATGGTGAGAGCAGTCGTCGAGGGAATTGCGCATCGTGGAGCAGATCTTGTTGAAGCGGTTCGCGCCGATGCTGTCGCCGACGTCGATGTTGTCAGAGTTGATGGCGGCATGAGCCAAAACGCGTTCTTTGTTCAGGCTCTCGCAGACTTCACCGGACTCACAGTCGAGGTGTCGCCCCACACCGAAGGCACCACCGTTGGGGCGGGCCGGCTGGCTCTCGTTGGAACACATGAGATGTCGACCGTTGTCGACACTGCGGAAATGTGGGACCCTCAGGTCATAGTGCACCCTGATGACTCGTTTGACCGCGTCGACGCTCGCTCGCGTTGGGAGCAGGCGTCATCTCGATCACGTGGTTGGATTCCAGAGCTTTCGAGCCTCGACTTCTAAATCGTTGCTCCGCAGCTCACCCCCCGTCGAGGGCTGTCATTTATCTCTCGACGGAGTCATTCAGTTGACGTCTCTCCCCCTGAATCCGCTACTTCAGCGGTCTCAACATCCGAAGTCTCAGTTTCTGGTGTCTCCGCCGCATTGGTCTTCCGACGAAGCAAAAATATGGAGACCCCAGCGAGCAGCACGAGAGCGATGATGATGATCACCACGGTGGAACTGCTTGAGCCTCCTTGTGATGACTGCACGAAGAACACTTCTTCTTCTGGAGGGTCGAGCAGATTGACGCTCCACGAAACGGTGCTTCCTGCTACTTCTCCATTGTGTGCTGTAATCGACCCTGGGAGTGTCACAGCCAACGCATAATTGATCTCAACACCCATTAGGGCGAGCATTGCCGGATCCATCTCTTCGTCATCACCGAGGTCAGATGTAAGACTCTCCAAGTTGAACTCGAAGCGCCAGCCGTCGCCGACTTGGGAGAGAGTGAGATCTTCAGCACTGTCTTCAACGAGTTCAGCGGCGCCTGCATCCCAAGATCCAGTGATGATCTGGCGACAAACCGTGCCATCGTTTTCAACCTGTGTTTCGGCGCTGCCGCCAGCAAGTTCGTCTCCGCCAGCGTCGCTCAGCATGTCATCGCATATCGATGTCGGGTCGATATCGTCACCCTCCTCTGCGAGAAGTGCGGTGACTGCATCTAAGTCGACTTCGAGACCCAGTTCATAGGTGCCTGAGCCGTCGTCGTTGACATTGAAGTCCATTGAAATCTCGTAACATCCCGCCAAGACAAATGGAACCATCAAAGCCGCAATAAATCTGGTCATTTTCATTCTCGAAAAGTACCAGACCTCGCCCGTTGCGGCCCCCAAATCCATTGGCCTTCGCCCAATGTCAAATTCTCTACGCCCAGCCAACCGACAGCGTGGGGCTCGTGCCCACAGCCCCTGAGACGAACCTCCGTCCTGGTGGGTGAGGGACAGCAACGAAATAAAGCCTTCGGGGACACGCAGAGATAGACTCTGCGAGGAACTTTCTTCTGGAACTTTCCGCTGTGACCACAAAGTTAAGAAAGGTAGCCCCGTGACGAGTACCCGGGACGAGTCCCCACAACTCAACGAGACTGATTTCCGACGCAAGTTGCTTGCGGGAGGTTCAGCAGCGCTGGCAATGACGATGATCGGCGGACGCTCCGCCTCTGCGGCAGGCCTCTCGTCAACCGAACTCGATCTTCTCAAGTTCGCTCAACGAATAGAACTCTCTCTTCACGACCTCTACGATGAAGCTCTGCAAGTCGACAAGGGCTCAGCTGCCTGGACGGTCATGGCCGACAGTCACGAATCGTTCGCCCAAGCCATTGCCGGATTTGCTGGCCTCAGTGCCAATGAGCGCAACGAAGACGTCTTCGGGTCGTACCGGGCAGCGATGCGAGGCGCTGACCGTGCCATGACGGCTTATGAGCTTGAGTCGATTGCGGCAGCCACTCATATCGAGTTGCTCGGCAAATTATCGGACGCCGGCTCTGCTGAAGTCATTGCCTCAATCGCCTCAGCAGAATCACGCCACTGTGTCGTGCTAGCTGATGTACTCGGTAGTGGAAGTGACGTAACAATGACATTGACTAACTCGGCGCAGCCGATCGAAGCGTGAGAGGCACCGAGATGACTACTCCAACTTCTCCAAAGAACAACGATTTCGATCGCCGGACCTTAATTCGTCGTGGCGGTCTCACCCTTGGCCTTGGCGCATTTCTCTCGGCGTGCGCTGCTGATTTTGGTGGCGATACGGCTCCCGGCCGCGTAGGACTCGCTCAGAGTGAAACCGAGCTTCCAGAAGGCATCGTCAACGATGTTGTGTACTTGCGGACAATGCAATCACTTGAACACTCCTTAGTCGAATTGCTGTCAGCGCTAATTGCTTCCGGCCATTTCTCAGAATCTCAACAGACGTACGTCGACCGATTCGTGAGCGACCATGTTGCCGCTTCGGGTGTGCTCGGCGAACACATTGCTGCGGCGGGAGGCGAGCCCTTTGCATGTGAGAACCAATGGGTGCGGAACCGTTTCGTCAACCCGGTGATTGCCGCAGTTGATTCGTCAGATGACAGCCGTCGTGATGCCCGCAACGTGGCGCACGCGTTCGAGACTATGCTCGCGCACTCGTATCAGCATCTCGTTGGTCTTGCGGAGACCCCGGAACATCGCCAAGGGCTGATGAGTCTTGGAGCGTCGGCATCTCGCCGTTCGGCGCTACTTGCAACGCAGATCAGCTCCGCAAAATACGGCTACTTTGGGCCAGATATCAGCCCCGATGCAGCGGAGACGACTGATGAGGGGTTCCCGATCGGCTATGCGGTTCCTGCAACCTTTGGGCAAGTTGGACAGATTCTTCTAGTTGCGGGTGACGTTGATGATGAGGGTGCTCGCTACTCACTTCTTCTTCAAACTCCAGCAGAGAACACCTTCGTCTACGAATACATGTCCTGCTGAACCCTTGGGCGAACTCTTTACGTAATGCCGGTAGCCAACTTCGGCTGACGGCGGTTGTCAATATTGCCGGACAAACGCGGTCGTTGGCTAACAGTCCTAGACTCTCCGCTGACGGGGAGTTGAACGGGTGGCCGCGGCTCAGCAACGACTGGGTCGAGGAAAGTCGGGACTTCACAGGGCAGGATGCTGGTGAGAGCCAGGTTGGGGCGACCTAACGGATAGTGCAACAGAGAACAGACCGCCGATGGGTCGGGTAACCGACCACAGGCAAGGCTGAAACGGTGCGGTAAGAGCGCACCAGCACACAGAGCGATCTGTGTGGCTTGGCAAACCCCTTCCGGAGCAAGGCCAAGCAGGGAGTGAGTGGCCCGCTCAACACTCCCGGGTAGGCCGCGTAGATGGATGGTCACCGGCGCTTCGGCGTCACAGGATCCCGCTTACAGGTCAACTCCCCGTCGCAACCTCATCATCTCCTTGATCGTATGGTTCTTGCTACGGTCAGAGTCATGCAGAAATACCGCATCTCTATTACTTATTGCGTGCCTTGAGACTATTCAGACCGCGCCGTGAGCGTGGCCCACGATCTCATCCACAACTATCAACATCTCATCGATGAACTCACGCTGATCACAGGGTCAGCTGGAGTCTTTGACGTCATCGTGAACGACGAGATGCTGTACTCGAAAGCCGATACCGGCCGACATGCCGAGCCAGGTGAAGTGCTTTCGCTTTTCAGCGCCCGTCTCCCCGATGACACCCCTCGTTACGAACGCGGGTAACTCTTACGGGGTCTCGTTAAACGTGACGAGAACCGGCAGTGCGCCCGAGGTGTCAATGCGACAAATTGCGGCTTGATCGAGACGCGATCGGTGCGACACGGAGGGGTTGGCTCCTAGCGCCCAGGCGGACGCTGACTTCATCGGTGACACATGCGAAACCACGATGACGTCGTTCGTTGCTGCTTCTTCAATGAGTGCTCCACAAGCTGCGTGCACTCGTTGGTGAAGAGTCGCGAAACTCTCACCCCCGTCAGGAGTGAATTCAGGATCGGTGCGCCACGAATTCCAAACATCACCCGGCACGTCTCCAAGTGGCAGTCCGTCGTAGATGCCGTAGTCGATTTCGATCCAACGGTCATCAATATCAACCGACCCGATTTCGAACTTCTGGGCAATTCGCGATGCTGTTTGTTGAGCCCGTTGCAAAGGGCTTGAAATGATGCGTGATACCTGGAGGTCAGATGCCAGATAGGTGCCGACCGTGTCGGCTTGCTGCTCCCCTACTTCGTCAAGTGTTGCGTCGACGCGTCCTTGTAAACAGCGCGATCTATTGAGTTCAGTTCTGCCGTGGCGCACCAAGATGATCATCGAAAGGTCAGCTTTCCGTCTCGAGTCCACGATCGCAGCTGTTCCCACGATTGCAGTTGGTTTCTCTTCATGATCCAGACCGTTAACCCGACGCCGACGATCTCGAGCAAAAGAGGTGTGACACCTCGGCTCAATATGGCGGCATCAGATGTGCCGAGATCGAGTCCTCCGAATGGCCACCAGAACACTTTGTTTGTGGCCCATGAGGCTCCGAATACCGAATGCAGCAGGAACCCGATGGGTAGTCCCAAGAGGAAGCGGCGTCTCGGTCGACGACCGATGGTCATCGCCATCACTCCAATGAGCGCAGCTACTGCGATGGTGATCGAGTTGAGTGCTGTTAGCCACCCTCCAGTGATGTCTCCAATCACAGGGACAGTTGAACCGATGATCAACATTCGATAGTCGAATTGAGGGTCGGTGAAGACGTAGTGAATGACGAGCACTGCGGTGGCTGCATACCAGAACAGCATCAGCGCACAAGCAATCGGCCGCATTGTGGGCAGTCAGGAATGGCGTCTGCCGGTGAGCGCCGGACGTCGTCTACTTCCGCTGGGGAAAGGTCGAGGTGGCATCCCTCGCACTGGCTGCCGGTGAGCATCGCCGCGGCAAC
>MDTE01203658.1_pt1 | contig 16227 bp, 18 predicted proteins | sample 811231 | NCBI WGS metagenome assembly MDTE01 (sample SAMN05326651, study PRJNA326480) | marine metagenome | isolation source: seawater | place: Indian Ocean: Red Sea | collected 2010
AATCGAAATACTTTTATAGCCTGTAAGATAAAGCAGAGAATATAAAAGCATTGATCCATGACCTGCTGACAAAATGAATCGATCGCGATTTATCCAGCTCGGATTTTTTGGATTAAACCTTAGGTAGTATTTAAATAATACGGTTGCTACGTCAGCCATTCCCATCGGCATACCGGGATGCCCAGAGTTAGCTTTTTGAACTGCATCAATGGAAAGAAATCTTATTGCATTTGTTAAATCTTTAAAGACTGGATTCACTATAAAACCTATATAGACTTGAACGTATCAAATCAATAATATCATTTTTAGATAAATCAAATGAAAAATTATGAAGAAAAGGAAAAAAAGTTAGAAAATGTTCTTAAAAAATTAAACGCAATGACAGGTAAAGTTGCAAAAATGAACAACCATATCAATTTGCTAGTAGAGGAAAAAAATCAATTAATAAGCGAAAAGGAAGAATCAGAAAAAAATTATGAGGATTTGTCCACTCAACACCGAGAATTAAAACTTGAGCTTGAAAAGATCAACAAAGATGTAGGGTTTAAATTTGGCAACAAAAAAGACTTTAATCAAAAGATTGATGAACTGAACCAAGAGACAGAAATTCTAATAGATGAGATTGAAAAATGGCAAACGTAAATATAAAATTTAATAATAAAGACTATTTACTAGCTTGCGATGATGGACAAGAAGAAAATTTAAAAAAATTGGCAAATCATCTTGATTCAAAATATAACGAACTTAAAAAAAACTTAGGAAATTTGGGTGAAGGTAAATTGCTATTAATAGCTTCAATCAAAATAGCTGACGATTACTTTGCTTTAATGAAAAAGGTAAAAGATACAAAAACAGATTTTGAAAAATTATCTGATAAGTTTAAAGAATTAAAAGCGTTGACGATAAATTATAGAGATGAAAAAGAATTAGAAATCGATAAATTAAAAAAAGAATTAAACAATTTTAAAGAAATGGTGGAAAAAAGTAAAAACTCTTATGAAGAAATTTTAGATAAAACAACAAAATCAATTGAAAAATTTATAGAAAACGCTGAATCTGATAAAGTTCAATAAATAATAATGAAGCATGATAAATCTTTTTTAAGACGCAGATCTCTCATTTTGAGAAGAAAAAACTACTCTAATATAAAGAGATTTGATTTTAGTTTGATATTTAAACTAATTAAAAAGCATTTTAGTAAAAAAAAAATAATTATAGCTGGTTATTATCCATCGGATTCCGAAGTAGATGTAATGAAATTTATTGAGGAAGCATTAGAAAAGAAATTTAAAATAGTGTTGCCAGTAGTTAAAAATGAGAAAAATATCTGTTTTTATTCATGGGCTTCAAACGAACCGTTGTATGTAAATAGATATGGAATTTTAGAACCCAAAAAGAAAAGAAAAGAAACTGTTCCCGATCTTATCATGGTGCCTTTAGTAGCTTTTGACAAAAACTTAAACCGCATTGGTTATGGTAAAGGATACTATGATAGAAGTTTAAAAAAGATTAGAAAAATAAAAAAAAAAGCAATTTATTTAGGAATAGCTTATTCATTCCAGAGATGTAAATTAATACCAGTTAATCAACATGATTTTAAATTGGACTATATTTTTACAGAACGAGGCATTATAAGTTCAAATTGATATACTATGAATATATTGTTGCTAGGTGATATAATGGGTCCGTCCGGGTGTAAGGCTGTAACTCAAAAGTTACCTAAAATTATTAAAGATAAAAATATAGATTTTGTTATTGCTAATGGTGAAAATGCTGCTGACCCAGGAGTTGGAATAACCAAAAAAATTTATGATGAACTTTTATCGATTGGCATTGATGTTATTACAACAGGAAATCATGTTTGGGACCAAAAAGAAGCAATGGAATTTATTAAATCAGAAAAAAGATTGCTAAGACCTGAAAACTTAAACAAAGGATCTCCAGGAAATGGACATGGAATATTTAATTCAAAAAATAACAAAAAAGTTGCTGTTATTAATTTAATGGGAAATGTCTTTATGAAAAAATGTGAAGATGTTTTTATAGTTGCAAAAAAATTTATAAAAGAAATTACATTACAAGTAGATGCAGATTTTATAATAGTTGATATGCATGGAGAAGTTACGAGTGAAAAAATGGCTATGGGATACTTATTTGATGGAAAAGCTACTTTGGTGGTTGGAACCCACACTCATGTTCCAACTTTAGATTATAGAATTATGGAAAAGGGTACGGCGTATCAGACTGATGTTGGTATGTGTGGTGATTACAATTCTGTCATAGGAATGAATAGAGACAATTCCCTAAAAAAGTTTTTTAAAGATCCTTCTGCAGTTACTCATTTTCCAGCTTTAGGAGAAGCAACAATCTCTGGAATAATGGTCAATGCTGATGATACTACAGGATTAGCAAAAAATATTGAGCCAATTCTTTTAGGAGGAGTTTTAAATAGCACAATATAATATATGGCTGGACATTCACATTGGGCAGGAATTAAACATAGAAAGGGTAGAGCGGATGAAAAACGTGCAAAAATTTTCTCTAAACTTTCTAAAGAAATTACTGTAGCAGCTAAACTAGGCTCAAAAGATTCTAGCATGAATCCAAGGCTAAGGTCTGCAATACAGGCCGCCAGATCAGCAAATATGCCCAAGGATAATATTGAGAGAGCTATAAACAAATCAGAAATAAATAAAAATTTAAATTATAACAGTCTTACATACGAAGGGTTTGGACCTGAAAAAATAGCAATTATTATTGAAACATTGACTGACAACAAAAACAGAACAGCCTCCAACATCAGAACATTGTTTCAAAAGTTTGGAGGAACTTTAGGTAATTCTGGTACAGTTTCACACCAATTTAAGCAATCAGGTATTATTAGAATTGATAAAAAGAAAATTTCAGATGATAGTATTTTAGAATTAGCAATAGATAGCGGCGCAGAAGATTGTTTCTCAAAAGGTTTGTATCATGAAGTAATAACAAAAAAAGAAGACTTTTATAAAGTTAAAGTAAAAATTGAGAAAAAAATTCGAGAGTTTATATCATCAGGTATAGAATGGTTGCCAATAAACAAAGTTTCTTTGAATAAAGAAAAAGTTAAATCCGTAATAGATTTTATTGAAAAACTTGAAGACGATGATGATGTACAGCATGTATATGCAAATTTAAAAATTGATAATAATTTTGCAGAAAAGATTTCAACATGATAATTTTTGGAATAGATCCTGGAGTAAGCGGAGCCATAAGTATTCTTGAAAACAAAAAAGTCATAGAAGTTTTTGAAATGCCGACCATGATTGATGGTAAAAAGAACAAAAAACAGGTAAATGGATCACAGGTTACTAATATAATAAAAGAAAGATTAAATGGAGACAAAGAAATCGCCGTAGTAGTAGAACATGTGAATGCGATGCCAGGGCAGGGAGTAACTAGCATGTTTAATTTTGGCCAATCTTTTGGTGTAATTAAAGGCATTTGTTCAGCTTTAAGTTTGCCAATTTATTTCGTTAGACCAACCAAATGGAAAAAACATTTTAATTTAATAAAAACGAATAAAGATGCCAGCAGAACAAAAGTAATCGAAGTTTATCCTGAAATATCAAGCAAACTATCAAGGAAAAAAGACTCAAATAAAGCTGATGCAATTTTAATTGCTAGGTATTTCAATGATACTCGACTTTAATCATTGTAAAATTTAGTTTAAGTGCCAAATTCATGACACATTTAGATGCACATTAGCATTTATGGAACAAGAAGTAGCAGCACAGGTGGTTGGATTAGGAGGATCAACAGATTTTTCTTTACTCCAACTTTTTATTAGAGCAGATTTTATTGTAAAAAGTGTAATTATAATTTTAATTGCAGCATCGGTTTATTCTTGGGCTTTAATTTTTGAAAAATATAAACTTTTTAAAAGAATAGACAAAAGCACTTCTAGTTTTGAAGAAAAGTTCTGGAAATCAAGATCAGCTGAAAGTTTTTATAATAGTTATACAAATAGAGATAAAGATCCGGTTGCAAACATATTTCAATCAGCAATGACCGAATTAATAAAAACTAAATCAAAATCTTCGTCAGTACAATCAGCTAGAGTAAGTAGAGTGATTGAAATTTCCGCAGATAGAGAAATTAAATTAATCGAAAAACATTTTACTTTTTTAGCAACGGTTGGATCCACCGCGCCTTTTATAGGTTTATTCGGAACAGTTTGGGGAATTATGAATTCTTTTCAATCTATTGCCATATCTAGAAATACAAGTTTAGCAATTGTGGCGCCAGGTATAGCTGAAGCACTTTTCGCGACAGCTTTAGGTTTGCTTGCGGCTATTCCAGCTGTAATAGCCTATAATAAATTTAATAGTGATTCAAAAAAATACGAAGCAAGAATAGAGAATTTTTCAAAAAGATTTATTTCAATTATTTAAAATAAAATATGAGCTTTCAATTAAATCGTTCATCAAAAGAGCCAATGAGCGAAATAAATGTTACTCCCTTTGTAGATGTAATGTTGGTTTTGCTTATAATTTTTATGGTTACAGCACCACTACTAACAGTTGGTGTGCAAGTTGATTTACCCGAGTCGGCAGCGGATTCATTACCAGATGATCAAGAGCCTTTGACTTTAACAATTAATTCAAAAGGAGAAGTTTATATACAAGAGCATCAAGTTGCTTTTGATAAAATTATTCCAAAGATTTTAGCAATTTCAAACAACAGAACTGACACAAGAATATATGTAAGAGGCGACAAGACAATAAATTATGGAAGAGTTTTAGAGGTTATGGGGATGCTGTCTGGATCAGGATTTTCTAAAGTCGCTCTAATCTCCGAGCCTTATAAAAATTGATATGGTATGAACAAAAGCATTTTTTTATCTTTAGTTTTTCATTCAGCCATGATCATAATAACCGCTATAAGTTTACCCTTTATGAAAAGAGCCCCTATTGATTTGCCTCCAATACTAACAGTAGATTTAATACAAATTACAGATACCACCAATATTCCGTTTGCAGCAAAAGCTGCCAAAATTTTAGAAGAAATAAAAAAAAAAGAAGAAAAGAGAGTAGTTTCTGAACAAGCTCCACCATCCGAAAAGAAAAAAGAAAAACCTGATAGAATCCCAATGCCCGAAGATCTAAATAAAGAAAAAAAACAAATAGTTAAAAAAAAACAAAACCCTAAAGAGGTAAAAGAACAAATAAGACAGGCTTCTGAGTTTGAAAAAAAAGAACTTTTTGACCCCAATCAAATAGCGGCGCTTATTGACAAATCAAAGACAGAAACCGCAGAAACTCTTAAAAAAAATGATAAACTTACACAAAGCGATGTAAAAACATCATTTGCTACCGGGCTAACTTTAAGTCAAGAAGATGCATTAAAAGCACAAATTTTTGGTTGTTGGAGCTTGCCATTAGGTTTACCTTATCAAGAAAATTTATTAGTAAGGATTAAATTGAGATTAAGACCAGATGGCACTGTTTTAAGATCAGAAATATTGGATCATGCTCGAATGAATCAACCAGGACAAAGTTTTTATAGAGTGTTAGCAGAGAGCGCATTAAGAGCAGTAAGAATATGCCAGCCTTTAAGAGTTCCACCAACAGGCTATGAAAAATGGAAAGATTTACAATTAAACTTTGATGCCAACGAAATGTTAAAAGGATAATATGAAAAAAATATTAATATTTTTATTTTGTTTTCTTACATATGCAACTCCAACAATAGCATTAGTAGAAATTGATATTACAAGAGGTAATCTAGATCCTTTACCCATAGCTGTTTCGCCTCTTTATGTTGATCCTGAGTCGGAAGAAATAAAACAAGACGATGTAACTATTAAAAACATAGGAGAAGAGATTTCAAAAGTTATTGAGGTGAATTTTAAAAGATCTGGTTTATTTAATCCTTTAAAAAAAGATTCTTTTGTTCAGAAGCCAGATATTGCACATTTAAAACCTAGATTTGAGGATTGGAGATTAATAAAAGCGCAGGCACTGGTAACAGGAAAAGTAACAGTTTCAAATAACAAATTAAGAGCAGAATTTAGATTATGGGATGTTGTTGCTGCAAAAGAAATGGTAGCCTTAGCTTTTTCAACTACACCCAAAAACTGGAGAAGAATAGCTCATATAATATCTGACAAAATTTACGAAAGATTAACAGGAGAAAAAGGATATTTCGACACAAGAATTATATACGTTGCAGAGTCTGGGCCGAAAACACAGAGATATAAAAAATTAGCAATTATGGATCAAGATGGAGCTAATGTTAAATATTTAACGCTTGGTAATGAATTAGTTTTAACACCACGATTTAGTCCAAAAAACCAATTGGTAACTTATTTATCTTATTTCAGAAACTTACCAAGAGTTTATTTGCTTGATATTGAGACAGGAATACAACAGGTTGTTGGAGATTTTCCCGGCATGACATTTGCACCAAGATTTTCACCTGATGGTAAAAAAATTATCATGAGTTTTGCAAAGGATGGAAATTCTGATATTTACACTATGGATTTAGAGAGCAGAGTAGTAGAAAAAATTACAGAACACTCTTCTATAGATACATCACCCTCGTATTCACCTGATGGAAAATATATTTGTTTTAATTCTGATAGAAGCGGGTTGCAGCAAATTTATGTAATGAGAAGTGACGGCTCAAATGTAAAAAGAATAACCTTTGGAAAAGGTTTATATGGGACTCCAGTTTGGTCACCTAGAGGAGATTTAATCGCATTCACCAAAGTCCATAAAAATAGATTTTATATAGGAGTCATGAGACCCGACGGCACAGGAGAAAGATTATTAACAGAAAATTTTTATCAAGAAGCTCCTTCCTGGGCACCAAATGGCAGGGTTTTAATATTTTATAGAGAAACAAAATCAGATTCAGAAGGAAAAGGGTTTTCAGCTAAACTTTGGTCTATTGACTTAACAGGCTATAACGAACGATTGATTAAGACAGAAACGGACGGATCGGATCCATCTTGGTCTTCATTATTATCAAAGTAGGCCTTATTTTAACGTAAAATATGACTTGCAACTTAAGCGTTATTTTGAAATATTGTCTTGTAATATTTGACAAAATTTGAACATAATAACAACTAAACGGGAGACAAATAAATGGAAAGAATAGCAAATTTGAAAAAGATTTTATTAGTAGTTTTTGCAAGTTTAGCACTGACTGCCTGTGCAACTGGTAAAAAATCTACAGGTCAAATGCAGGGAGACGTATACACGGGTAGTGATACAGTTGAGTATTTGGCGAGCGGAGTAAGAGACAGAGTATTTTACGCAACTAACAAATCAACATTAACAACTGCTTCAAGAGATGTATTAAGAAAACAAGCAGCTTGGTTAAGAAAAAATAAAAATGTTTCAGTAACTGTTGAAGGACATGCCGACGAAAGAGGCACGAGAGAATATAACTTGGCTCTTGGAGAAAGAAGAGCTAATGCAGTTAAAGATTACCTAATGACATACGGTATTTCTGGAAGCAGAATATCAGTTATAAGTTATGGTAAAGAAAGACCTGTGAATTCAGGAAGCACACCATTAGCCTGGTCACAAAACAGAAGAGCTGTAACAGTTAAATAAAATATACTAATTCTAAAAAAAGACCCTCGAATAACTTCTGAGGGTCTTTTTTTTGCCTTATTTTTCCTTAAGTATCAATTTGATTATGAATCGTTTTTTATTTTTTTTTACAAAAGTAACTTTATTTTTGACTTTTGCTCTTTTTATTTCGGCCAAGGCTTATACAGAAGAATCAGAATCAATTTTAGAACAGCTACGAAATTTACAATCAGATGTACAAACTTTAGAAAAAGCTGTGTATAGTCAAGACGCAGGTACAATTTCAAGCGGAACCAGCGAGCTTTCAAATAATAGCAACGATGTTCTTACAAAACATTTATTAAAATTGTCAGAACTTGAGGAGCAGTTTAAACTTTTAACTAATAATTTTGAAGAAATTAATTTTAAATTAGATAAACTATCAAATAGAATATCAAAAATTCAAGCTGACAATCAATTACGTTTTCAAGATCTTGAACAAAATGGAACAAATCAAATAAGCTCAGTTCCGAAAAAAGAAAAAAAATTACCCGGTAGTGGAGAACCGAAGGATCTAGGAGGAATTTCTGATTCTGATATGGCGTCATTAGAACAAACCCAAAGAACACAGTCAGTAGATTCAGTAGGTACTATCATTACAGAAGAAGCAACAAGAGCTGAAAATATTCTTCCCGATGCATCTCCTGAAAAGCAATATGAATTTGCTATAAGTTTTTTAAAGGTAGGAGATTATGAAACGGCTGAACTTGCTTTACGAGAATTTGTAGAGAAAAATTCAAAACATAATCTTGCAGGAAATGCACAGTATTGGTATGGAGAAACGTTTAGAGTTAGACAGTTATATCAAGATGCCGCAACAGCATATTTAGATGGATACCAAAAATATCCCAAGAGCAGCAAGGCACCAGTTAATTTATTAAAACTAGGGGTTATGCTGGTTCAAATTGGAGAAAAAACACAGGGCTGCTCAATGATTTTGGGAGTTAAGGACCAGTATCCAGAGGCGCAACAATCTGTTATTCAAAAAGCAGAGTATGAAAAAAAGAAGTTTAATTGTGAAAAGAAAAGTTAAGAAAAATAAAAAAAAAATTACAAATCTCAAAATTCAAAAAATTTACAATAAATTTAAAAATTTAATTTCTAAAAAAGTAGGAAAAGAAAGATTTGCAATAGCTGTTTCAGGAGGTTCTGATAGTTTATGTTTAGCCTATCTAAGCAAATTGTATCAATCTGAATTTAAGAATAAAATGCATGTTCTAATAGTGAATCACAACTTAAGAAAAGAATCTAGCAGAGAAGCTATTAAAGTTAAGAAAATTTTAAAAAATAAAAAAATAGAAGGTGAAATCCTTAATTGGAAAGGCAAAATTCCTAAAAGCAATATTCAAAAAAATGCAAGAAATATAAGATACTCATTAATTTCTGACTATTGCTTAAATAATAAAGTAAAATATTTAATTACAGCACACCATCTTGATGATCAAATTGAGAACTTTTTTATAAGATTGTTTAGAGGTAGTGGATTAACAGGATTGTCCTCAATGACTGAAAGCGTTGTTTATAATAACAATCTAAAGATTTTGAGACCTTTTTTAACTTTCAGTAAAATGGAGTTAAAATACGTTACAATCAAATTTTTTAAAACATACATTCAAGATCCATCTAATAAAGACGAAAAATTTTTAAGAGTTAGAATAAGAAAATATAGAAAAAGAATGGAAAGAGAAGGACTAGATACAAGCAAAATTACCAAAACTGTAAATAATCTTTTGTCAGCAAATAAAGCTATTAACTTTTATAAAAATAAAGCTTTGCAAAAGTATGCTTCCTTTTTAACAAAAAATAAATGTTTAATTAATACGCAAATATTTTATGAGGAAGCGGGAGAAATCATTTTTAAATCATTCTCAGATATTTTGTCTTTGGTATCTGGGACGTATTACCCCCCAAGATCAAAAAAAATTGTGAACTTAATCGATAGATTAAAAAAAGCAAGATTCAGCAAATCTACCCTAGGAGGTTGCGTAATAGAAAAAAAAGATGATTTTCTTCTGGTTTCTAAGGAGGGGAATATAAAAAAAACGTTTTATCAGCCTTCAAAGTGAATATTGCTTTATAAATTGCTGCTAAATGCCACTTGTTTAGTTAAAAATAATGATTATCTTAAATAGTATATGAATCTGAAAAATTTAATGATGTGGGGAATTATAGTTCTGCTTGTAGTAGGACTATTCAATTTATTTCAAAATCCTAAACGTACCCTTAATTCAGACAAGATGGCTTTTTCAAATTTTTTAAAAAATGTTGAAGATGGAAGAGTTGTTCAAGTTGAGATTAAAGGAAACAATATTGAAGGAGTTCTTTCAGATGGCACGGCATTTAACACATACGCTCCTAACGATCCTAATTTGGTAGAGAAACTTACTTCTAAAGGTGTAAGCATTACAGCTTCTCCGCAAGATGATAAAATGCCTTCTTTGCTGGGAGTCCTATTGTCCTGGTTCCCAATGCTTTTATTAATAGGTGTTTGGATTTTTTTCATGCGCCAGATGCAAGGTGGAAAAGGTGGAGCCATGGGATTTGGAAGATCTAAAGCAAAGCTGTTATCAGAGGCGAGAGGAAAAGTAACTTTTAACGATGTAGCTGGCATAGATGAAGCTAAAGAAGAAGTTGAAGAAATTGTAGAATTTTTAAAAGATCCAAGAAAGTTTAGACGTCTAGGCGGAAAAATTCCAAAAGGTGCTCTTTTAATTGGACCACCAGGAACGGGAAAAACTTTATTAGCAAGAGCAATTGCCGGTGAAGCAAATGTTCCTTTTTTTACTATATCAGGATCAGATTTTGTGGAAATGTTTGTTGGAGTTGGTGCCTCAAGAGTTAGAGATATGATGGAACAAGGTAAAAAAAATGCGCCTTGTATAATTTTTATTGATGAAATAGACGCTGTTGGTCGAAGCAGAGGGGCTGGCCTCGGTGGAGGAAATGATGAAAGAGAGCAAACTTTAAACCAACTTCTTGTAGAGATGGATGGTTTTGATACAAATGAAGGTGTAATAATTATTGCAGCAACTAATAGACCTGATGTTTTAGACCCTGCTTTGTTAAGGCCCGGAAGATTTGATAGGCAAGTAGTTGTACCAAATCCCGACATAGTTGGAAGAGAAGCAATTTTAAAAGTACATATAAAAAAAATTACTATTGGACCTGATGTAAAATTAAGAACCATTGCAAGAGGTACCCCAGGTTTCTCCGGAGCAGACTTAGCTAACTTATGTAATGAATCTGCGTTACTAGCAGCTAGAAAAAATAAAAGAATAGTTACAATGGCTGATATCGAAGAAGCAAAAGATAAGGTAATGATGGGAGCGGAAAGAAGATCAATGGTTATGACAGAAGATGATAAAAAATTGACAGCATACCATGAAGGCGGTCATGCAATAGTTGCATTAAATGAAGCAGCTTCTGATCCTATACATAAAGCTACGATTATACCCAGAGGAAGAGCATTAGGTGTAGTTTGGACTTTACCAGAAAGAGACAAATACTCTCACACAAGAGAATATATGGAAGCAAATATATCTAAGGCAATGGGAGGAAGAGTTGCTGAAGAAATGATTTTTGGACACAACAAAGTCACTTCTGGAGCTTCATCTGATATTCAAATGGCCACTAAACTTGCAAAAGATATGGTTACAAAATTTGGAATGAGTAAAGATCTTGGACCATTATCTTATGGAGCTAATGAAGATGAAGTTTTTTTAGGAAGACAAATTGCTAGGCAAGAACACATGTCAGAAGAAACTTCCAAAAAAGTAGATGCAGAAGTTAAAAAAATTGTAGAAGCTGGCTATCAAAGAGCTAAAAAAATTCTAACTGAAAAAATAGAAGATTTGCATAAGTTAGCAAAAGCATTGCTCATATACGAAACTTTAAGCGGTGAAGAAATAAATGATTTGATAGTAAAAAATATTGAACCAAAAAGAGATTCAAATTCTGAAGAAAAAGATAAGGAAGAAACTTCAGCTTTAGGATCATTAGGTTTAAAACCAAAAACAGCACACTAAATTTTAATGCGAAAATATTACACAAGACCGTGTAATTTCTATTATGGAAGTTACGCGAAAAAGCTTATTTATAAGAAAAAAGCTCTATCTTTAGCAGGAAATCCAAACATAGCTTTTGACCAGATAGAAATTTTTGAAAGAAAAAAAAGAAAAACGATTCAAAGCAAAATATATTCAATTAAAGATATAAAAAATCTACCAAAAAAAATAGACGTAGTAATAAAAAAAGATTTAAAAAAAATTACATCAAAAAGAAAAAATATAAGTGGAATAAATTTTAATAAAGTTCATATAATGGGTATACTAAATATTACACCCGACAGTTTTTCTGATGGTGGACTTTTTTTTGACGAAGAAAAAGCTTATGACCATGCAACATCCATGATTAATGATGGTGCATCAATCATAGATGTTGGTGGTGAATCTACTCGTCCAGGATCAAGTGTTGTTAATGATGAAGACGAATGGAATAGAGTAAAAAGTACTATAGTAAAGTTTAAGAAAAATTTTTCAAAATTTCCTTTATCACTAGATACGAGAAAATCTTATTTGATGAAAAATGGGATAGATCACGGTGTTAATATAATAAATGATGTATCCGGTTTAAATTTTGATAAAAAATCTTACGAAATAATAAAGAAAAAAAATATTCCTTTTGTTTTACATCATATGCAAGGCTCGCCTGATACAATGCAGAAAGATCCTAAATACGATGATGCTCTTTTAGATATTTTTGATTTTTTTGAAAAAAAAATTAATTTTTTTATTAAAAATAAAATTAATAAGGAATTAATTATAATAGATCCAGGAATTGGTTTTGGAAAAAATTTAGAACACAATCTAAGAATAATATCAAAAATTTCTACTTTTCACAGCTTGGGCTGCCCAATACTAATTGGTACTTCAAGAAAAAGATTTATAGAACATATAGTAACAAAATTTGATACTCCAGATAGGACAGGAGGCACATTAGGATCAGTGCTGTATGGACTTTCACAAGGAGTTCAGTTATTCAGAGTTCATAATGTTAAAGAAATTAACCAAGGAATATTAGTTTTTAATAAAATTTTGAACACCAATTAACTCATGAGTAATAAATATTTTGGAACAGACGGTATTAGAGGAACCGTAAATAAAGGAAACATAACCGGCGAGAAATTTTTTAAGTTTGGACTAGCTGCTGGAACATATTTCAAAAATCAAAAAAAAAATAAACAAATAGCAATAATTGCAAAAGACACAAGATTATCTGGTTATACCCTAGAACCAGCTTTGGTGTCAGGGTTAACTTCAGGTGGCATGCATGTATTTACTTTAGGGCCTTTACCTACTAACGGATTAGCAATGTTGACTAGATCAATGAAAGCTAATATGGGAATCATGATTACTGCCTCTCATAACCCTTATTATGATAATGGTTTAAAGCTCTTCGGACCTGATGGAATGAAACTTTCGGACAAAATAGAAAAAAAAATTGAAAAATTAATAGATGCAAAAAATACAAAGCAACTTACAAATCCAAAAAAACTGGGCAGGGTTAAAAGACTTGAAAACGGCAATGATAAGTATATTGAAATTTTAAAAAAAAATTTTCCTAAAAATTTTAAACTTAAAGGAACAAAAATAGTTCTGGATTGTGCAAATGGTGCAGGGTATATAGCCGCTCCCAAACTGCTTAAAAGTCTTGGAGCAAAGGTTTTTCCAATAGGAGTAAAACCAAATGGTTTCAATATTAACTACAAATGCGGATCTACTTACCCATACAAAATTCAAACAGCTGTAAGAAAACACAAAGCACATGCTGGCATTTCTTTTGATGGTGATGCTGATCGGATAATAATGTGTGATGAAAATGGAAAAATCGTTGACGGTGATCAGATTATCGCAATGCTTGCACGTAGATGGAAATCGAAGAAAATTCTAAAAGGCGGTGTAATAGGAACCATGATGTCGAATTATGGGTTAGAAACTTTTCTAAAGAATGAAAAAATTAAATTTTTTAGATCTAATGTAGGAGATAGATATGTAAAAGAAAAAATGAAAAAATTTAGTTTTAATCTAGGAGGCGAACAGTCTGGTCATATTATCCTTGGAAAATTTGCAACAACCGGCGATGGTTTAATGGTAGCGCTGGAAGTTCTTTTTTCTTTAAGAAAAGGTAAAAAAGCCAGTCAACTTCTTAATGTCTTTGAACCATTGCCACAAATACTAGAAAATGTAACTGTGATAGACAAAAATATTATTAACAAAGAAAAATGTAAAAAAGCAATCAAAAGAGCAAATAAATTAATTAACGAATATGGAAGATTATTGGTGAGAAAATCGGGTACAGAACCGAAAATCAGAATTATGGCCGAGTCTTATAATAAAAATATGATTTTAAAATGTATAAAAATAATTAAGAGTTCATTAAAATAGTGAAGCCAAAATCAAAAGTATTAATAATAGCAGGATCTGATTCTTCAGGAGGAGCTGGGATTCAAGCAGACATTAAAACGATAACTGCTTTAGGGAGTTATGCGATGACAGCTATTACTGCTGTTACCAGCCAGAATACAACAGGAGTAAATTCTGTTGTGCCTATCGATCCTAAAGATATAGAAAAACAAATTTTATTTACATGTAAAGATATAAAGCCAAATGGAATAAAAATTGGCATGCTACACTCGTCTAATGTAATTATGACTGTTACAAAAGCATTAAGAAAAGTTAAAACTTCAAAAATTATTTTAGACCCTGTTATGGTGGCAAAAGGTGGTGCTAGATTGATCAACCAATCAGCTATAAAAACTTTAAAAAATAAACTGATTAAAAAAGTCTATTTAATTACACCCAATATTCCCGAGGCTGAAATTTTGACAAAAACAAAAATCAATAATCTAAACGACATGATTAGAGCTGCTAATATTTTGTTAAAATTAGGAGCTAAAAACGTTTTAATTAAAGGTGGTCACCGAAAAGCTAAACACGTGCAAGACGTTTTGTTAAACAAAAATGAAATAAAGATTTTTAAAAATAAAAAGATTAACACCAAAAATACCCATGGCACAGGTTGTACTTTATCAAGCGCAATAACAACTTATTTATCATGTGGAAAACCTTTAAAGAAATCCTGTGAGTTAGGAATTAAATATGTTAACCATGCAATAGGATCTAACCTTAATTATGGAAAAGGTCATGGTCCGATAAACCATTTAAACTCAATATTAATAAATAAAAAATTAAGATAATGAAAAATGTAGTTGTTGTTGGTTCTCAATGGGGTGACGAAGGAAAAGGAAAAATTGTTGACTGGCTATCAAGTGAGTCAGATGTAGTTGTTCGTTTTCAAGGTGGACACAACGCAGGTCATACTTTGGTTGTAGATGGGGTTACTTATAAACTTAGATTATTACCATCTGGAATTGTTAGAAAAAATAAAATTTCGATAATTGGAAACGGAGTTGTTGTTGATCCTTGGGCTTTACTTGATGAAATTAAAGAAATTAAATCAAAAGGAGTGGATGTTGATGAAAATAATTTAATCCTCGCTGATTCTGCAAATCTTATTCTTCCTTTTCATAAAGAGATGGATGAAATGAGAGAAGATGCTGCTGGCAAAGATAAGATTGGAACAACAAGAAGGGGAATCGGTCCTGCTTACGAAGACAAAGTTGGAAGAAGGTCAATCAGAGTAATGGACTTAGCTTCAGAGCGTAATTTAAATCATAGACTAGATGTTGCACTTTTTCATCACAACGTAATAAGAAAAGGTTTAGGAAAAAGTATTTTTAAAAAAGATCAAATAAAAAAAGATTTATTAAAAATTGCTCCAGAGATATTAAAATTTTCCAAACCTGTATGGAAAAAAATAGATGAATATAAATCAAAACAAAAAAAAATATTATTTGAAGGCGCTCAGGGCGTATTGCTTGATGTTGATCACGGTACATACCCGTTTGTTACTTCTTCAAATACCGTAGCCTCTTCTGCTGCAACCGGATCAGGATGTGGATTAAATTTAATAAATTATGTTTTGGGTATAACAAAAGCTTACACAACTAGAGTTGGGAAAGGTCCCTTTCCTACGGAACTGAATGATAAAACTGGAGAATTACTGGGCGTTAAAGGAAAAGAGTTTGGAACCGTAACCAGCAGAAAGAGAAGATGTGGCTGGTTTGACGGAGTTCTTGTAAGACAGAGTATAAAAATTTCTGGAGTTCATGGAATTGCACTTACAAAACTAGATGTTTTAGATGAATTAAATGAAATTAAAATGTGTATTAAATATAAAATCGAAGAAAAGGAAATAGACTATTTACCCTCTTCAGCGGACGATCAATTGAAAGTTAAACCCGTATACAAAACATTTCCTGGTTGGAAACAATCAACTAAAGGTATAAGAAATTTAGAAGATTTACCGGACAATGCTAAAAAATACGTCCATGCAATAGAAGATTTTGTTGGGGCTAAAATTTCAATTATTTCAACGAGTCCAGAAAGAGAAGATACAATTCTTTTAGAAAATCCTTTTGAAAATTAATTTTTTGGAAGTAAATTTTTTGAACTAACAGAGTTAAGCATAGCTTTTTGTAATTTTTCAA
>MDTE01093838.1_pt1 | contig 16225 bp, 16 predicted proteins | sample 811231 | NCBI WGS metagenome assembly MDTE01 (sample SAMN05326651, study PRJNA326480) | marine metagenome | isolation source: seawater | place: Indian Ocean: Red Sea | collected 2010
CATGCCAAGAAATTTAGCACTTATTCTTAGAGCTTCAGCTTCTACAGCAATACCCTTTAGATCGCCGACCAAGGCGTAGTTTGTTAATTTCTTGGCTCGGGCCAAATCAGCAGTTTCTGCATTGGAGACTAATACTTCAAGCTTTTTAGCACCGTAATCATTTACTAGCTGCTTTATAGTTGTAGTATCAATCAAAGTACACCTTTTTGTTTACGATGAATACGAAATTAAGGTTTCAATTGGCATATCAATGCGCTTTCTTCCTTTAAGAAAATTGAGTTCGATTATGCAGGCTCCGGCCACTACGTTAGCCCCTAGAGAAGATAATAACGCCTTTGACGCTGCCATAGTACCGCCTGTTGCTAGGAGGTCATCTAAAATGACCACTCGCTGACCTTTTCGAATTGCATCTTCTTGGACCTCTATTGTATCGGTGCCATATTCCAATGCATATTCATAAGAAATTGTTTTTCCAGGGAGCTTTCCCTTTTTTCGTATCATTATGAAGCCAAGGTCGAGGACAAAAGCTAGGGGCGAAGCTACAATAAACCCGCGTGATTCGATGCCGACGAGCATATCTGGTTTGTAAGATTTAACTTTATTAGATAAACGTTCCAAAGTAGTTTTCCAAGCACTGGGGTGGGCTAGCAAAGTTGAAATATCATAAAAGAGAATCCCAGGTTCTGGGAAATCCGGGATAGAACGGATATGTTTTTTTAGATCCATTTTAACGTCCAATTGTAGGGTTAAAGTTTTACATAATATTGCAGTTTGTCTAGCAGCGACGCAATGAGGTAAAACTAGCTGTCTGACAAAAATATAACAATATTTTTCTTGATGGGGCTATTAATCAACTTAACATTTTAGTGAACAAAATTGTATTAAGGGGAAGTACTTTTAGATTTATCATTATAAGATATAATAGGTTAGCACTCCCTTTGCTTTTAAATATGATTTATACTTTAGGACAAGCTGTCCTAAGGAACAGGACCTATCAACTGAGTGTTCAATAAGGCTAGATGATTTTTTCTGAATAAGAATAACTAGGAAGTTGAGCAGGCAAAAGTGTATGACTAAGGTTTTTCAGCGAGATACAAGGTCTAGTTTGCCCGTTGCCATGTTTGGTGATGGAATCTATCTCATAGATTCTGACGGGAAACGGTATTTGGATGCGTCTTGCGGTGCGGCAGTGTCCTGTCTTGGCCATTCTGACCAAGATGTTATTCGTGCAGTAAAAGAACAAATAGAGCAATTAGCTTTTGCACACACCGGTTTTTTTTCATCAAAGCCTGCAGAAGAATTAGCAAATTTTTTAATAAATTCAGCACCAAGTGGTATTAAAATGGCGTATTTTGTATCTGGAGGTTCGGAAGCAATTGAAACCGCGTTAAAGATGGCAAGGCAGTACCATGTTGAGGTCGGAAATGAGAATCGAACGCACTTTATTGCGCGAAAACAAAGCTATCATGGGAATACGCTTGGTGCTCTTTCTGTTGGGGGAAATTTTTCTCGCCGGGCGGTTTATGAGGAGATGCTCCTCGCAACAAGTCATATATCGCCATGTTATCCATTTCGTAATAAGACAGCAGATGAAACTGAACAAGAATATGGATACCGGGTCGCAAATGAGCTTGAAGCTGAAATAAAGCGTATTGGCCCCGATAAAGTAGCTGCATTTGTTGCAGAAACAATTGGAGGCGCCACCGCTGGTGTATTACCTCCAGTAAAGCATTATTTCAAGTATATACGTGAAATTTGCAACAAATATGGTGTTTTGCTTATCCTCGATGAAGTAATGTGCGGTATGGGTCGTACTGGGACACTTTTCGCTTGTGAACAAGAAAATATTTCTCCTGACATAATATGTGTCGCTAAGGGCTTAGCGGGCGGTTACCAACCTATCGGAGCCACTTTAGTGCAAGAAAAGATATATAGGGCATTTGTTGAAGGTAGTGGTAAATTTCAACATGGGCACACTTATATGGGGCACCCAACGGCTTGCGCGGCTGCGTTGGCAGTTCAGGAAAAAATACGTGACTCAGATCTATTGCGAGGGGTTCAGCGTAAAGGAAAAATTATGATGAATTTGTTGCGGGAAGAATTCAAAAATAACGTTAATGTTGGAGATATTAGGGGCAGGGGTCTATTTTTTGGTATTGAGTTGGTCCTTGATAAGGTGACAAAAGAACCCTTCCCATTCCACCTAAACTTACATCAAAAAGTAAAGAAAAATGGTCTTAATAATGGCTTGATTTGTTACCCGGGTGCGGGGACGGCTAATGGAGTTATGGGAGATCATATACTGCTTGCTCCCCCATTTATAATTACAGAAGAACAAATTGTTGAGCTCATTAGCTTATTAGCTAGAACTGTAGAAGAATCACTTGTTGAAGCAGGGCTCTAGTGATTGAGAATAGAACTGATATTACTAATAGGCATGATGGTCAGCAGCTACTATATATCTCTTTTAATAGTAAGGTAATGGTAGCGTCTCCTCGTTAGATGAGAAAAAAGTTTACAAGGGTGCCTTTATTTTTTTGGCGCGTTGCCATTGCGATACAAGCACTAAAATTAGAACAATAATTCCCACTACATATCCCCAACTGCGATTTAACTGATCTAAGTTTTTTATTTCTATTTTTGTTATTTTATCTTGAAGCTCGATCCCCTTGTTTTCTGCGAAGCTATTTGCAACAAACTGATCAACAACATACTTGTCTCTCGATGGCTTCAATGTTACGCCGAGATACTCTGACACGTTAGTACGTGTGCTGGAACCAAGCTTAAATTCGAAAAGCTTATATCTATCGCCATAGTTGGTGTTTCGTGTGATGTGGACCCTGATAGACTGAACCTGGTTTTTCTGATGCTCGATTGCAACCTTAGGATCTAGAGTTGAGAATGAAGGTGAAATAATATTAACAACACTGTCTGGCCGAAACAATGCAACTGTTACTAATAGTAGACCAATGATCTCATGCCATTTAGCACGAGTTAAAAACCACCCTTGAGTTGCGGCAGTGAAGCAGATTATTGCAATTAGGGATATGATAAAAATAAACAAGCCATGCCAAAAACTAGTGACACCAATTAACAATAGCTCTGGATTGAAAATAAAGACAAGGGGTAATATCGCAGTTCTTATTTCATACCAAAATGCTTGAATACCTGTGCTTATAGGGTCTGCACGCGATATGCCAGAAGCGGCATAAGCAGCAAGCCAAACAGGTGGTGTGACGTCTGCCATTAAACCAAAATAGAAAACATAGAGGTGGACCGCTATTAAAGGTAGAAAAAACCCAGCCGAACTGCCGATCTCAACAATAACGTTTGCTAGCAAGGCCGCTACAACAAGATAATTTGCTGTGGTTGGGAGCCCGAGGCCAAGAATCAGGCAAAGAGCCATAACCATAAATAGCAAAACATAAAAATTTCCCCCGGATACAATTTCAACTACTTCAACCATCGCGTTGCTAAGACCACTTGAGGCAACTGCCCCTACTATGATGCCTGCGCATGCTATAGCAATAGATACTGGGATCATGTTTACTGCACCCCGCACAAGCCCGCTAAAAACATCGGTGCAGCCCTCCCAAAAACCTAAAACAATATCGTTTATATCGCCCAGTCTTCGTTGTGAGATACGTTGACCAATAATTAAGATGGCAAGAGTTAAAATGCTGAAAAATACAGCGCTTCCCGCAGTCCAGCGCTCTATGATAAGAAGGTAGACGAGAACGGCTATAGGTATCAGATAATGTATCCCTGAGATAAAGGTTGGCCAAATGGGCGGTATTTTAGATTCTTCCATGCGCATTAGGCCATGTTTTTGAGCTTCAATGTGGGCAATAAAGAATAATGCCAGATAGGTAATGATAGCAGGGATAAAAGCATGGGTAATGACTTGGAAATATGTAATACCGAGCATCTCTGCTATTATGAAGGCAGCTGCTCCCATGATCGGTGGCATAATTTGGCCATTGACTGACGCTGCTACTTCAATTGCTCCTGCCTTTACAGCCGAAAACCCAGTGCGTTTCATCGTTGGAATAGTGAAAGTACCTGTTGTCACGACATTGGCAATCGAAGAACCCGATATCATTCCAGTGAGGCCAGAGGACAAGATTGCAGCTTTAGCAGGGCCACCTCGGAAGCGTCCAACCAAGGCAACAGCTAGATTTAAAAAATATTGTCCTCCTCCCGCTTTTTCCAGGAGGGCACCAAAAAGAACAAAAAGAAAGACAAAGTTCACAGAAACCGATATAGGAATACCAAATATAGCTTCACCAGTTAGCCATTGGTAACCAATTAAGCGTTTAAAAGACAGGCCTTGGTGTGCAATTACGTCAGGCATAGTTTGCCCAAAGTAGGAATAAAGTAAAAATGCTGATGCCACAATCACAAGGGGTTTTCCAATTGCCCGTCGAGTAGCTTCTAAAAGCGTAAGAATGCCAAAACTGGCTAACAAGAGTTCTAACGGGAACGAAAAGGTATAGCCAAACAAGGAAAGGGGAAGCTCTAATAAAATCCCATTTCGTTCGACAATGCCATGATATGCAATGTTTAGATAAAAGGCACAAAAGCCACCGGAAACGCCCAAAATGAAATCGCTAAACGAAAAATTATTACATCTTCGGGATCTTGATAGTGGAAAAAGAAAGAAACATAACATTAAGGCAAAGCTTAGATGAATGCCACGTGCTGGAACGTCTATGAAAACTCCAACCTCAAAAAGAAATGGCAGAGGAGAAGCATGCCAAAGCTGAAAAATCGACCATGAAGCGGCAGTGATAACAACTAGATTCTGGTGCCAGCCTTTAAGGGTCCTTGCACGTTCTTCGATTTCGAAATTCGGTTCTTGTATTTGTTTATTTTTTTGCACAATAAGAAAAAGGCTCCCAAGAAGGGAGCCCATTTAAAGTCAAATCACATCCAGCCTTTTTCTTTATAATACTTTATCGCGCCATCATGTAATGGTGCTGAGAGGCCGTTTTTGATCATTTTTTTTGGGTTTAGATTTTTAAATGCAGGATGAAGCTTCTTGAAGCTGTCGAGATTTTCAAATACTGACCGGACAACCTCATAGACGGTTGTGGCATCTACATCTGAACTCGAAACAAATGTTGCCATTACGCCAAAAGTTGTAACATTACTTTTTTGACCCTTATAAAACACTCCTGCTGGTATATTGGCAAACGCGTAAAAAGGATTTTCATTAACCAGGCTTTTCTCTACTGAGGAATTCAAGTTTACAAAGTGTGCACCACAACCATCAATCGCTTGACCAATAGCTCCGTTTGGAACACCAACCGTATATGCGATGGCGTCGACCTTTCCGTCACAAAGGGCGCCAACTTGTTCCGAAGACGTAAGTTCTGTTGCTTGTTTGAACTCGCTAACCTTGGTGCCTCTCCTCTTCATCAATACTTCCATTGTTCCTCTTTGACCTGAACCCGGATTTCCGATATTGACAGTTTTTCCTTTGAGGTCTGCCCAAGATTTAATTCCAGACCCTTTTCTTGCGATTAATTGGAAGGGTTCGGGGTGCACAGAAAAAACAGCCCGGAGGTTTTTGAATTGTTTGCCTGCCCATTTAGAAGTTCCGTTGACAGCGTGATGCTGCCAATCAGATTGAGCAACGCCAAATTGTAGTTCACCTTCTTTGATTTGCCCGATGTTATAATTTGATCCGCCGGTTGATGGAGCGGAGCAGCGGATCCCATGCTTTCGTCCTTTTTTTCGGCCCTCTGCGGCTTCTTTATGCACCATTCTACAGACAGCATTTCCTACGACAAAATAAACCCCAGTGGGTCCTCCAGTTCCAATAGAAATGAAACGCCTCTTGCTTTCAGCTGTTGCATCACTAACATTTATAGCAGAAGCAAGTAACGCGCAGCTAAATGTTAGAGCGTATATCATAAGTTTTTTATGCATATTTAGAACTCCCTGTGTGTTTGCAAAAGTTATAAACGGTAGATTACTCAAAGTGTAAAGGCTGACACTTGTTTCCCCTCACTGTTTAGCTGAAGGACCTTTTCTACTATTATTTCGTATTTTCTTTGAGATAAGCAACAAGATTTTGTATATTTGTATCCTTTTTCAGGCCGCCAAATGACATCTTGAGTTTTGCTTTTTTCTTTCCAATCTTTCTACCAACATAAACCTTAGGATTTCTTAAAAAGTCTGACAACGAGGTGTCGTCCCAGACTAGCCCTTTGATGCCTGCTGCTTTTAAGTCGTTTGAATATTTGTTGTACCCGGCAGCTGCACCCGCCGTGCGTCCAAAGACCTTTTTAAGTGTAGGCCCGACCCTATGTTTCCCGCTTAAGGTATGACAGGCGATACACTTTCTAAACATTTTTTTCCCATTATTGGCATCTGCAGAATAAGAAGCATTTGACAGAGCAAAGACAAAGCTGATTGATGCTAAGGAAACTATTTTTTTTATTTGCATCATGCTATTCCGTTGCCAAACGAGTTTATTCCTGAGGTCTATGTCCAGTTTAACTCTGGCTAAAATAATTAAAAAACAGCGTTATTTTCTGATAATTACGATGTCAGACCAAAGTGACCGCTAGAAATTACACGATTTAAATACCACTAAAAATGGATATCTGGTTCAGTAAAAATTTATTAGAGCGAATCTATTAACTTCTTTGCTATTTTCTTCGATTTTCCGCTAAATTTAATTTTTTTAATAGCTTCAAGGTTTGATTTGTCGTTTCCTACTATTACAAAACCAATCATTCCCATACTTTTATGCGGGGTGCACCAGTATGCGTAAATCCCTGGAATAGAAAATGTATATTCAGTATCTTTGTTCATTTTAGATTTAAATTTTTCTACTCCACTTGGCACGCCACCCTTCTTAAATGGTATAAACTGTACATTGTGGCCTTTATCAGTCGCCTTCCAATAAACGGTATCTCCAACGTCAACATGCACGATTTGTTTGGAGTAGACCATTTTTTCGCCATCTGAATTCTTGTTCAACATTTCAATAGTTTCGTTTGCCGCGATGGCTATATGATTAAAGAAAAGTCCAAATACGACAAAGATAAATACTCTCATTATGTTTCTCCTGTTAGCACTTAAAATAAAAAATATCACGGCAGTTAACGTTTTTATAAAATAATAACATATTCCTTGGCGAATATATGTATCGTTTGTCTTGTGTTCAAGGGGCAAACTCAGTTTTGAACTCTTGCTTTAGTGTCGCGACAGCTCCCTCCATATCGAGAAATCTTTTCGGAAGTTAGAAAGAGATTTCCAAACAAGTGCAAATTCTGCGTTTTTATTAGATTCATCCTTAACTACTTCAGACCAAGAGAGTTTCATAGTTTCAATAATTTCTCGCGGCAATCGTAATGTTTTAACTCCTTTTTGGGTTAGAGACTTAAGGGCCTCATATTGGTTGCCTTCAGAATTTGCCACACCAAAGCGAATATTATCGCCGCAGACAGTTTCGATAGAAGTTTTTAATGAAGGGGTTAAGGTTTTCCAAACTTTTTCGTTAATGATCAAATCAAAAACACTAGAAGATTGTTGCCAACCAGGAAAATAGTAATATTTTGCTGCATCGTGCAGACCAAGTGTCGCATCAATCTGTGGGGTTGAAAATTCGGCAGCGTCGATTTTTCCTGTCTCGAACGCGACAAATATGTCTCCTGGCGATAAAAGAACGGTTTCTGCCCCAATCCTTTTAAGAATACTTGCGCCAAATCCTTTAGTTGCTACTTTTAACGTTTTTAGGCCTTCGATGGTCTTGACCGGAGCTCTAAACCACCCACCTCCTTCGGCAGCAATTACACCACAGAAAATACCGTGAATTCCCATTTTTTTCATAAAACTTTGATATATTTTGCTCCCGCCACCGTGTTCTAGCCATGTCAAGAATTCTTGGATATTTGGACCAAAGGGTACATTTGAAAAAAGCTTTAAAGCAGGTATTTTGCTTGACCATGATGCTGGTGTTCCAAAAGCACCAACTATCTTTCCAGAGCTAACTGAATTTAACACATTGGCTGCTGAGGCTAATGTTTCTGGTGCTTCCATTATAACCTCGAGTTGGCCGCTGGAAGTTCTCCAGATGAGAGTTTCAAGTCGTTTACTTAGGTGCCCTAAATGACCTACCCTTGAGGGGAACATGCTAGCGATTTTCCATCGGGTAACAGTATTGTTAGTAATAGGGTTTTTTTGTGGAATTTTACTCTTCATATTTTGTGACGATTCTTGATTTGATGGATAATTTGTTTTTTTTGTAAGGGTTTCGGATAGACGTGGCCCGACTATTGTAGCGCCAAAAACAACGCCAATAACCAAACCTATAATGATGCCAATGACAGTGTTACGCATGATGAAAGATTTTTCCCCCAGCTGAATATTAACTGGTTTCACTTGAAATTTGAACTCTCCAAATCCAGTGATAAAAAAACGAACATTTAAATAAAGCTCAAAATCATCTTTGTAAAAATTAGTGACTGGATAATCTCATGCACTTTCTTATAATACCATCTATATTTTCCCCCGCTTAATTTCTACTATAGTATCAATATCATTATGGCCAACTTATAAAAAGATTAGTGAATGAGGTTCGAAAATCGATTGTTTATTTTCGATTTATTTCTGCAATTAACAAAGAGTTTTTATAGGACTAGATAGTGGAAAAAAATATCTGGAAAATGAAAGCAGTCGAAGTGGTAGATTCCCTAAAGCGAGGGGATCTATGCCCAACAGAGCTAGTCGAAGCCTCGATCAGTCGGATTGAAGATGTCGACAAATCAGTTAATGCACTTCCCATAAGATGTTTTGACCGGGCATTAGAACATGCTAAGATTCTAGAAACATCGAAAGACAAAGGTGCGTGGGAACCTTTGTTCGGTTTGCCCATTGCCGTAAAGGACTATAATGACGTTAGTGGTGTGAAAACCACGTATGGTTCACCGCTATTTAAACAGAACATTCCTAATCAGTCAGATGCTACGGTTATGATGTTAGAATCACGTGGGGCACTACCCATTGCAAAATCTAATGTTCCGGAGTGGGCTGGAGGCCACACCTATAATCCTGTTTTTGGTGTTACACGAAATCCGTGGAATATTACTAGAAGCGCAGGAGGTTCTTCTGGGGGGTCCGCAGTTGCCTTAGCTACCGGGCAGGTGTGGCTGGCAACAGGAAATGATCTCGGTGGAAGTCTTAGGACACCGGCCGGTTTTAACGGCGTTGTAGGATTAAGGCCTAGTCCAGGAGTGGTGCCAAGGGGCGCGCGATTGCCGGCATTCGACACATTGTGGGTTGAAGGGCCGATGGGCCGCTGTGTTGCTGATGTTGCATTAATGCTAGATGCTGGCGCTGGAAATATCGTTGGTGATCCATTGTCCTTTGAGTCAGGTGGCGCCTCTTACCTTTCTTTTCTTGAAACAAAAGAAATACCAAAAAGGATAGCGTTTAGTCCAAATCTTGGAATAGTACCAGTAGCAAAAGAGGTAAGAGAAGTGGCTGAAAATGCTGTAAAAATGATCGAATCTCAAGGTATTGAAGTTACTGACAAAATTCCGGATTTCAACGGTGTTCTAGATGCGTTTCAGACGCTTAGGGCGGTTTTACTCGGAACGATGATGGGAGAGCTAATAGAAGACCACTATGAAAAGATAGCACCTGATATCATCCATAATGTTAAACGAGGGTTTTCAATAACGCCTGAAGAATTGTTTAAGGCGGAACGTATTCGATGGGAGTTATCGCATAAGATGTCAGCTTTTTTTCAAAGCCATGATTTTTTTATATGCCCATCAGCTTCAATCCCAGCATTTCCAGTTGAACAGCCTTTTGTGGGGGAGATAGACGGACAAGTATGCGACACATATATCGACTGGTTTGCTATAACATTTGCACTTACGATGACTTCTTGCCCTGTAATAAGCATTCCGTGCGGCTTTAGTTCAGAAGGCTTACCAATAGGGTTGCAGATTCTTGGCAAACCCCGTGACGAGAGAGGTCTTCTCAAGGTTGCTTATCAGCTCGAAAAAATTTTTAATTTTGCCCCCAAACTTCCAATTAACCCAAAAAAACCATAAGTTTCAGACTATCAAGAGGTTTGCTCTTTAATATTGTAAGTCAGGTCGGAAAGACAGCATTTATGCAGTGAAGTTATCTTGCGATTTAATGTAATTGATACTTTCTAATTGGGGGCAAAGCTTGAAAAATTACTGTAGTCTGCCAAAAAATGTCATGCGTGCAGCTTCAGAAAGGGCGATCCCAGGTAGTTGATTGTAAGCAAAAACAACTAGCATTCGCTTTTTTTTGCCAATTGTTCCCGTTACACGGTGGATTGAATTTTTGCCCCGAAAGAGAGTTAAGGTCCCAGGTTCTAGGGTTACGCGCATAGGTTCTATTTTTCCTTCAACGACATCAGTTACGCCTGTGAAGTTCATATCATCGCTTTCAGCGTTCCGAATATCTTTAACATATTCAAAAATTCCACCTGCTTCTGGTGCTTGCAACAACAATGTTATTGAAAATGAGGAATTATCAAAATGCCAACCTAGCTTTTGTCCCTCTTGAGCATAGGTTACGTTAATCGATGACAAAGGATCCGCATATTGATAAAGCTTGTCTTGTTCTAGAACTTTGGCAGCAAATTGGCGAAACAATTTAGAATTGTAGATTGATTTAAGTTTTGAACCAGATGGTATTTGGTCTGTTGCAATGCATCCTTGAGACGAAACAACCTGTCGGTTAAAAATATGATCACTGGAGAGGCTTGGATTTGGTTTAGTCAAATATACGTTATGTGATGTGTTAGTGTAAAATGCCCCACTGTGCCCCATTTCAGCCTCAGCAGTCAGTATGTTAACTGCCTGTTGTGTCAAAAATCTAGGTAACACTAAAATTCCATCTGAAACTAACTTTTTGCGGCAAGAGGTAATAAAGTTTTTTTGATCCAACTGATGCGCAGCTAGATCAACTATACCTTCCAATTCCTTTGCTATTGTATTGATAAGCGTACCCCCATTATCTAGCACATACATAAATGAAGGGTAGCGCGAAATGTTCTTTTTTTCTATTTATTTCTGCTTGCTTGGTTCTTTTTTGTCGAGGCTAGTTGATCGCTATAGATTGTCTAGTATCTTTTTGGCAATCCTGGAGATATCAAAAATAAGGAAAGCATATATTGTTAGGCGTTATTTGCTTAGAGATCATATACTGGTCTGGAATGTGCGCCATTTCCCCTATTCATCAGCTTATGATACTAAAAAGCTCTTACAATTGATGTTTTACAAAATCTAATTCCAGAGATTAGCTATGCGATAGAACGTATTGCAAGCCCTCGCTTGTCGAGCTGGAGTTTCAAGTTTCTTCAACGGAATCGGTTCTTCAAAGCTTAGGCTTTGGCACACATAGCAATGGCAAGAGTGTCTGTCGTGTTCCTCACCAACAATTCGGAAACTATATAAGATTTTCTTCTCAGTAAAATCAACGTTATAGTTTTATTTTACATTAGTCATTTTGCGGCTTCCAACCCACGTCATCCTTACACCTAATGCAGCGGATTAACGAAAAAACTTGATCCCAATTTGCGTCTTTGGCTAAATAATCAAGAAGACATCTTAACGCTTTATCTTTGCTTGGGAGTCCATACTTTTCTGCAGCGTATTCAAGCATGTCGTTTGCATCGGATTGAATTTCAAACGACGTAGCTATTTTTTTTCCTGCCATTTTATGCCCAACTCGCATTATTTGAAGTTTATAGAAAACTCACGTGGAAATCCGCCTAATTATATTTAAAGTCTGGAGTCAAGTCCATGGCAATTCCTCAAAACTGTTAACACTTATAAATTACTAAGTTGCTCCTCTTTTGCCTTCTATGAACGGCGGTTATTCCATCTAGGTTGGCTGGTTAGTTGGCATAGGAAGTCGATGATTGTGTGCGCCGCGATGTATGAAGTTATTCCTGTTCCAACATCTAATTGAGGGTTAACTTCGACAAGGTCAAAACCAATGACATTCGCATGTTTAGTTATAGCTGCTAACGTATCTCTTAGTTCAGCGTACGACATCCCATTAGGTTCAGCAGAGACACAGCCAGGGACCAAAGCAATGTCTAGAACGTCGATATCGACGCTGATATAACAGGAGGATTCTGAGGGTATTAGCTGCGCGATCCCGTCACTTCCTTTTGCCCTAAATTCACTCATTGTAATAACGTTGTTGGCATCGTTGACCGACGCATCTATTTCACTTTTTGTACTCCTTAAACTCCTAATGCCAACTTGAGTGAGGCTTTCAACATGGAGGAGTGGTTTTATATGGGTGAATGGGTGCGAGTTGGTAAATTGGAGGTCATGAATAAATGGTGCATAATCAATGTGGGCATCAAAATGTATGACGTGCAATGGTTCTTTGAAGGCACGAACAACTGGGTAAGTTACGCCATGATCACCGCCTAACATTAACGGGAAAGCACCTTTACTTATGATTTTTTCTGTTAGTTCTGTTGCATTTTTGAAAGTTGTACGAACTTCTGTTGGCCAAACGTCAACGTCACCGACATCCGCTATTAGATTTTTCGAAAATTCTTCTTCAAGGTATTGAGTTTTTGTTTCGGGGTCGTAGATGCTACCTTGTGAACCAAAACGAAGGGAGTGCTCCCTGATCGCACGCGGTCCCATTCTTGAACCAGCCAAAAAAGGAGAGCCTTCATCATGTGGAATTCCAAATATAGCAATGTCCGCCTTTAAATTATCAAGATCGTTACAAATTGGTGATCGCAAGAATGATGGAATGCCCACAAAAGGACGGTTTAACTTGTGTTTTTCTTCGGCCATCCTAATCCTCTCCAAAATATATCAGTTTCTCAAATAAACTGTTTTTAAAAAAATACAACTGGTTAGTTGTTTGGCTTCTAGAAAATGCTTAGCCCTTGGAACATGGAAAGGTATCTATCAATATGTCTAGTACTATCATTCCCAATGCGTTCACTGGGTAAGTGCCTAAAGTAGGGTTCTTTTTTACGGCATTTTTCAACATCAATAAATACTGTTCATTGTTCATTATCAACTTGTCGGGTCGGCAGTACAAGGGATCCCTTCCTTCTACTCTTAATTTGCTATTAGCCCAGCTTAGGGCTCTTCCTGTAGCGCCAACAATCAAAGTATTTACTAATTTGTATTGCTCTGTCCCTGCTGCGTAAAGGCTCAGCATTTCACTAACTGTTTTTGATTTTTCAGCAGCGTTTGCTTTTAAAAAACCAAAAAGAAACACGGATAGAGCTAGATTTATGGTAGCCATTCTTCGGCCCATTTAGTCCTCGCTGACCCATTAAGTATTTTTCACAGTGCGCCTCCCATTATATGGGATCAGCTATGTAGAACAATCAGTTTTGTGCTGGTCGGGGAGAGAGGATTCGAACCTCCGGCCCCTGCGTCCCGAACACAGTGCTCTACCAGGCTGAGCTACTCCCCGCTGTCTTTCGGGTTATAACCCTAGCATTCGACTGGAGCAAGGCGTGGTTTTTCAATAAATAACAATTTACGTGATAATAATTATTTTGTTGTAAGTTGCACTCTATGATAAATAAGCTGCCCTTTTTATAGCTAATACTGTGTAATGATGAACATCTAAAAGCGTAGCTAGGTTAATGAACCCGTTCTATCGAAAAATCTATAGTTTCAATCAATGCGCGCTTTGCAGGGCTATCTGGAAAAATTCCTAACGCATCTCGCGCAACAGCACCAAAATGCCGTGCGCGTTCGACTGAATCATCAATCGCTCCATGCTTAACTAACAGTTTGTATGCCCGCTCAAAATCACCGTCAAGTATATCCTGTTTCTCGAGTGTTCGACGCCAGAAAGAACGTTCTTTATCAGTTCCACGGCGATAGGCTAAAATTATCGGAAGTGTAATTTTTCCGTCACGGAAGTCGGTTCCAGTATGTTTTCCGAAGTCAGAAGTTTTTGCAGAGTAGTCAAGTATATCATCAATAATTTGAAAAGTGAGGCCAAGGTTCATACCGAAAGCCTCTAAAGCTTCTTCTTCAACTCTAGGACGTTCAGCAAGAACAGCCCCAATTCTGCAGGCTGCTGCAAAAAGCTGAGCTGTTTTTGATCGTACAACATCAAGATAAGCTTGCTCTCCAGTCTCTGTATTATTGGCTGTCATCAGCTGCAGAACTTCGCCTTCAGCTATTACCGAAGATGCGTGACTCAGGATCTGCAATACTTTCAAAGACCCATCTTCAACCATCAGTTGGAAGGAGCGGCTAAACAAAAAGTCACCGACTAGCACACTAGCCTTATTCCCAAAGATAGCATTTGCAGATGATAAGCCGCGACGCAAGTTGCTATCATCCACAACATCGTCATGAAGCAAGGTTGCAGTATGTATAAATTCAACACAAGCTGCTAGGGGAATATAGCGTTTATCAGCCGAGTAGTTGCAGAGCTTGGCCGAGGCGAGTGTCAGCATAGGCCTTAACCGTTTTCCTCCAGCAGCAACAATGTGTCTTGCTAGCTTTGTTATTAAGTTCACAGGGCTATCCATGCGAAGAGCAATAACTTTATTTACATCAGATAGGTCATCTCGCACGAGCGTTGTTAAGCTTTCTAGCGAGGGCTTATTGATTCGTTTCTTCTCTAAGTTGACAACTACGCCCAATGTTCGCACTCTTTTCTTTTCAGGTTCATTACTGTTTAATTTAGCAAGTCGTGTTAAGGATAGAAACTTGTCTTGCCTGAGGTCAAGTTGGAATATGTAATGCGTGAATTAATTGAAACGAGCGATGCTACCCTTTTGTCCTGGTTGCTTCCAACATTGAAAGCCTGTGGTTTATGTGTCGAGACTTCAGGTGTGTCAACTGGAAACATCAATAAAGGTGGATTTGAGGAGTACCACCGTATCATGGTTTCTAACTCTGATTACTGGCATGCGCGCGTCTTATTAGCTGAAGGGAAAGGCGAGCTTACAAATGATGGTTTTATCGGGGGAAAGATAAACCTTTTACAGCCAAAAAAGGGATTTCGTACGTCGATAGACGCTCTTTTGCTTGCAGGCGCTATTCCGGTTCGGAGCCATCAGCAAGTGCTTGAACTAGGGTCGGGAGGTGGAATTGCCTCACTTGTGTTATCGATAAGGGAAAAAAGCATCTTCGTTACAGGCGTGGAAAAGCATCCCTTTATGGTTGAACTCGCAAGATATAATGCTTATCAGAATGGGCTAAAAAATCGAGTAAAATTCGTTTTAGCTGATGTCATTAAAGGGTCAAAAGATCTAAAAAGGGATAGTTTTGATCATGTGATGGCTAACCCTCCGTATATGCAAAAAGGCGTTGGCAACACTTCCCCATATCCGATGAAAGCCATGGCAACCGTGGAGGGTGAAGCTACTCTGGAGGATTGGGTTAAGTATGGCATCAAGGTGGTGCGCCCAGGTGGGAGCCTGGTTTTCATCCATCGTCCCGAGCGAATTTCTGAACTAATTGATTGCCTTGCACCTGAGGCTAGTGAGTTTAATGTGATGGAGGTATTTTCGAGAAACGATTCCCGAACACCTAAGCGCTGCCTTGTTAGAGCACGAAAAGGGAAATATGTTTCAACAATAAAATATAGTCGCCTAGTCTTACACCAAAACGATGGGTCTTTTAGGCCGGAGGTCAAAGCAGTTCTTGAAAAAGGCAAAGCCATCGAATTTGAATGAAAGAGGACAATTTAGATATTAATTTGAATTTATATTTTTGAAATCAAGGGAAATTTGTTATGTTGAAAATATTACAAAAAGCACTCTCTTTTCTTCCATTTGAAAGGTTTCGTAAACCGCCTCCAGTAATCGGGGTTGTAAGATTAGCAGGTGTAATTGGTGGAGCAAGTTTGGCACGCCGGGGTTTTTCGTTTGCAGATTTGTCGCCAGTACTCGAAAAAGTATTTTCGTTGCACAATTTAAAGGTTGCTGTTTTTATCATTAACTCACCGGGCGGATCTCCGGTTCAGTCAGCTTTAATTGCAAAACGAATTCGCTCTTTAGCAGAAGAAAAAAACGTTGAAGTTTGGGCATTTTGCGAAGATGTTGCTGCGTCAGGAGGCTATTGGTTAGCTTTGGCAGCTGATAAAATTTTTGCATTAGAAACATCGATAGTAGGGTCGATAGGTGTGGTCGCTGGGGGGTTTGGTTTCAATGATGCGATCAAGAAGCTTGGAATTGAGCGACGCTTGTATACGTCTGGAAATAAAA
>MDTE01037688.1_pt1 | contig 16217 bp, 15 predicted proteins | sample 811231 | NCBI WGS metagenome assembly MDTE01 (sample SAMN05326651, study PRJNA326480) | marine metagenome | isolation source: seawater | place: Indian Ocean: Red Sea | collected 2010
TGGTGTTAGCAGATCGGAAGGGGCTGGAGAGATGATGGTCACCGAGCACGATGGGGTTGTGCGTGTTGGTAACCCCTCAGGTGGGTCGAGTGTTCTCGAGCGCAAGAAAATACTCGATAAAGTATTGATAGATTGTGAGAAGGCTGAGTTGGAAAACATAACGGCTTCTTCGAAGGCTGAGTTGGCGGAAAAATCACTTCACGCTGCAGAAGATGCGCTGGAGGCCTCCCGGGAAGCACTGAGGGCTGCAGAGGACGTCTATAGAAAGGCGCAGACCGATCTTGACGCCCAAGAGGACCATAGAGGTCGGATGGGCCGACTACAGGACGAATTGTCCCGTCAACTCGAGGGTGCTAAGGCAGCGCGCTCTCGAGCTTTGGAGAGAGCCAATGAAGCTCGTGAAGATCGGAAAGTGTTTCTTGAGCAGGAGGCCGGTCTACACCTGGAGCGAGAAACGGCAAGGACTCAAGTGCAGTCAGTACATGAAGAATGGGAACTTGCTAGGGCCGAAGAGGCTCGTCTCGCCGTAAATGTTGTGAGGCTCGAAGGAGACGAAAAACGTCTGAGTGATCGCCTGAGTACTATTTCGTCATCCCGCGGCCAGGCCGCTGAACGAGTTAAGAGCTTAGACGCAGAAAGGGCAGGCCTTCAAGATGAGCAGTCTGCCGCTCGTGCGTTAAGGAAAGAAGGTGACGAAGCCACGGAGCGACTATTTGCAGAGCGGACGGAGGCTGAAGCGAAGGTCAGGACGCATGACGAAGCTCTGCAGTCGATATCGGAAGATCTAGAGAAATCTGAGCGTCGTGTCAGAGAGGCGAGGACCAAGGAAAGAGCTGCCTCCGATCGAAGACATGAGTTGGAGTTGGAGAAGCAGGAACTCAGCGGGAGCGTCCGACGGATAAGGGAAAGATTAGAGAATGAATGGGGTCGTCCGCTAGATGTTTTGCTCGAGGAAGCGGTTCCTGTTGACGGAGAGCCTGAAGAGTTGGAGAGGGAACTCGAAGACATAGTAAGCGCTCTTGAGCGTATAGGACCGGTGAACATGCTAGCTGTGGAGGAGCATGAAGAAGAGAGTGCTCGCTTAGAGTTTCTCACCGAGCAGAGGTCTGATTTAGTAGAGGCACGAGATGACCTTCGTTCGGCGATTCGAGAGATCAATAAGACAGCGACCGAACTCTTCGCAGAAACCTTTGAGAACATTCGGGAGAGTTTCCGGATGACATTTCTGCGCCTGTTTGAAGGTGGCGAGGCCGACTTGTGGCTTGTGGACCCTGACGATCCGTTGGAGTCACCAATTGAGATCCACGCTTCACCGAGAGGTAAGAAAACCCAGAGGATTGACCTTCTTTCCGGAGGAGAGCGAGCTTTGACCTCTCTGTCTCTTCTCTTCGGGATCTATCTGGTCAAGCCGAGTCCGTTCTGCGTGTTCGATGAGGTCGATGCTCCTTTGGATGAGGCAAACATCGGGCGCTTTATCCGCTTGTTGCAGGATTTTAGTGAGGAAACTCAATTTGTTGTAATCACCCATAATCCTCGTACGATAGAGGCGGCTGACTGGATCTACGGGGTGACCATGGAAGAGCCTGGTGTTAGCAGTGTCGTGGGAGTGAAGCTTGATGAGGCACTGGAGGCTGCGGGGGCTGCCTAGCAAGTGACACCCTCCCCATAGTGGAACCTGTGCCGAAAGGCGTGTAAACTTGATGCCTATTGCCCACTCAACGGTGACGTAACCATGCTCGTCCTCATGAAGTACAATGCCTCCGAGGAACAAGTCTCCGAGGTGGTAGGAGCCATCAGGGCGATGGGTTACGACGCCCGCTCAATACCCGGCGGACAGCGCACGGCCGTGGGGCTGATCGGTAACGATGGCCGAGCGGACGCCAGCCGACTTCAGGGTTTGCCCGGAGTTTCCGAAGTGATTCCGGTAACTCGAGCGTACAAGCAGGTCTCGAGAGAGTGGCGAGAAGAAGACACACTCGTTGCCTTACCGAACGGCACAGTAGTAGGCGGCACGGATTTGATAATTATGGCTGGCCCGTGTGCTGTTGAGGGTGAAAGCGAGATCGTTGACATTGCTCACATGCTGCGAGACAAGGGAGCTACAGTTTTACGGGGCGGCGCATTCAAGCCTCGGACATCGCCATATTCCTTCCAAGGCCTTGGCCTTGAGGGCCTTCGTTTTCTTGCTCGGGCGAGAGAGCAGACCGGGTTAATGGTGGTCACAGAGGCACTCGATTCTGACGGTGTTGATCTAGTAGCGGAGTATGCTGACATCGTTCAAGTTGGCGCTCGGAACATGCAGAACTATCCGTTGCTCCGTCGCGCAGGGCGGTGCGGAAAGCCGGTCCTGCTGAAAAGAGGTATGTCTGCGACGATAGAGGAGTGGCTGCTTGCAGCTGAGTATCTGCTAGCTGAGGGAAATGACGATGTGATTCTCTGTGAGAGGGGGGTCCGAAGTTTCACGATGCACACTAGGAATCTTCTAGATCTGGCTGCGATTCCGGTAGTGAAGTCGCTTTCTCACCTCCCCATCATAGCCGATCCTAGTCATGCAACGGGCTTGCGTTCAAAAGTCATCCCGCTGGGTCGTGCTGCAGTTGCTGCAGGAGCGGATGGCCTGATGGTCGAGGTGCATCCGGATCCACCCCATGCGATGTCCGACGGAGCTCAGTCTCTTTACCCTGAGCAGTTCGCAGAGCTAATGGAGCAGGTTGAGGCGATAGCTCATGCCATTAGCCGTGGAGTGACGGCTCCACTTGAAGTGGTTACTGCTGGATAGGTTGATTTAACAGCAGTCAGGACGCTTAAGTTTGTGCCGGAGCTCACAGTTGTAGTTGCGCGTTGACCTGTCTAGGGGGCCCGAGTAGCTTCTCGGAGGGCCCCAGGTCCGCAGGGTGAGAGCCCACGAACTCCGCCAGGACCCCGCAGGTAGCAACGGTAAGTGCGGTGATTGTCGCTGCGGGTAGCCTGGGGCACCTAGAAATAACAGTTCACATTACTCGGGTATCACAAAACGTTGAGCCACAAAGCTTTAGCGCGTAAGCATAGGCCGCGTACCTTCTCCGAGGTAGCAACACAAGAACACGTTTCGGAGACATTGCGGCGAGCCGTCGCGAACAACCGAGTTGGGCATGCATACCTTTTTTGTGGTCCACGGGGGGTTGGGAAGACCACGCTCGCCCGAGTGCTGGCTATGGCCCTCAATTGTCCAGATCGGACAGATGAAGGAGAGCCCTGTGGCGAATGCGAGTCTTGTACCCGTATCTGGGGTGGGCATACAGCCCTCGACGTAGTGGAAATCGACGCGGCGTCCAACCGGGGGGTTGATGATGCACGTGACCTTCGAGAACGAGCGATGTATGCACCTTCAACAGAGGGCCGTACAAAGGTCTACATAGTTGATGAGGCTCACATGCTAACCCGTGAGGCTTGGAATGCTTTGCTCAAGATCCTTGAAGAACCACCTCCGCGGGTGATCTTCGTTTTCGCCACTACAGAGCCACAGAAAATTCAACAGGCCGCGGCCCCGATTCTCTCACGCTGCCAGCGATTTGATTTCCGACGTATCGGGGTCCCAGATATCGTGGCGCGCCTATCCACCGTACTTGAGGAAGAGGGGGCAAGTTCCCCTGAAGAAGCGCTCCGTGTGATCGCTAGGAAGGCGGACGGAGGGATGAGAGATGCTCTCTCTCTACTCGATCAGGTGATTTCTCTTACAGGTGGTGAGGTTGATCTGGACTCCGTGAGGCGAGTTCTAGGTTTAGTCGAAGATGAGCGCTATCTAGAGCTGGTTGATGTGTTACTGAACGGTCCGCACGAGGCCGTCTTTGGACTCGTTCAGCATCTTGTGGACGAAGGGTACGACCTAGTCGAGTTCTACCATGGACTTTTGGATGTTCTTAGGACGATGCTGCGCCTAAGATTGTCACCTGAGGCTGATGTCGACGTGCAAGATGACGTTCGAGTCCAGCTTGCAGATCGAGCCGAAGCTTTTTCTCCGGGTGACTTGGTGCGCATGCTTTCGGCGGCGGCAGGTCTGGAGACTCAGGGCTCGCTGCGGCGGAACTCGAATCCTCGGTTGCCGATTGAGATGTTGTTGCTGCGAATGAGTTTCTTGGAAAAGACGGTCGGATTCGAAGAGCTGATTACAGCATTAGGTGGCGAGTCAACAACTAACAGTGGAGAGGGCTCGGGTGGTACTTCGGACGCTCAGGGTGAAGGGGCCGAAATCGCTATACCCGAAGAAGGGCAAGCGCGTAGTTCGTCATCAGTTGCGGAAGAAGACGCGGTAGCTGGTTATGGTCAACTTTCGGTGACAGAGCCGATTAATCCCTCAGATGACATTTGTGAAGCTTGGGAACGTTGGGTCGCTTCGGGTCCTAGGGTTCCAGACGGACTTGGCCCCTTCCTGCATGCGGCTTCGGTTTCCGAGGAGTCCGACGGGGGGCTGCTGATTACTCCGCCGCCGGGCCCTGCGATGGAACGTTTGGGTAGGTCGGCGGTGATTGAGGCGATCCGTGAAGGGATGAGCCCGTTTTTGAGTCGGATGCCGAGTCTTCGAGTAGCATTACCTGAGGATTACCAAGGGGGGCGAGGGCGCATAACGAGGGAAGAGGTGCACGCGGACACATTGAAGGCTCTTTACCGTCAGGAACCGCGGTTGGAGCGAGCGGTAAAAGAACTCGATTTGGAACTCATGGAGTAGGGCGAATGACAGATCTTTCTCAGCTCATGAAAATAGGTCAGCAGCTCCAAGGAAGGATGTCGGAACTGAAGGAGAACCTTGAGTCAAAATCGATTTCGGCTTCGTCGGGTGGCGGTATGGTGACAGTTGAAGTCGACGGGAAGGGTCAGGTTCAAAAGGTCCAGATCGATCCGACGTGCGTGGATTCTCGTGATGTAGAGATGCTTGAGGATCTGGTACTGGCGGCAATCAGTGAAGCGCAAAACAAGGCACAGAGTTCTTATGAAGAGGAGATGCGTAAGGTTACTGGTGGCTTTCCGATGAACATCCCGGGCCTACCCAAGCTTTTCTGATAGAGGGAAACGCCATGTCGGCGATTGATTGGCTCACCGATGAGTTTTCCCGACTTCCAGGAATCGGCTCAAAAACGGCTCTGCGCTTAGTTCACCATCTAATGAAGGGAACAAAAGACGAAACAAAGCGCCTCGCAGAGGCCCTCATTGACTTGGCCGACAAGGTGCGGACTTGTGATGTGTGCGGAAATTTTTCTGAGCAAGAGAAATGTGAGATTTGTGTGAGCACGCGACGCGACGTGACCCTGCTCTGTGTCGTTGAAGAGGCTTATGAAGTGAGTGCGATCGAACGGACGGGACAGTTCCGAGGACTTTTTCATGTTCTGGGAGGCCGTCTGTCACCCCTGGACGGTATCGGCCCAGATGAACTCAACGTCGAATCCTTATTGAGGAGAATTAACGATTCCGAGGGTGGCATTCATGAGGTTATCATCGCGACGAACGCCAGTGTGGAGGGAGAAGCCACCTCTGTGTTCTTAGAGCAAGAGATTCGGCCGTTGGGACCTAGAGTGACCCGTCTCGCTCGCGGGATTCCAGTGGGCAGCGACTTGGAATACGTTGATGGGACGACAATCGCGCAGGCTTTGGCTGGCCGCAGGGAAATGTGACGATGAAAAAAAGTGTTAAGACTGCTGGACTGACTGTGCTCGCAGCGGCAGCTGTAGGAGCGATTGCAGCGGTGATCATCAAGGACCAGATTATACGTCACAAGCGCGATCTCTTTTCCCCTAGGACCTTAAGGCGGCTAGCGGCACTTGGCCATATCAGTAGGGAACGAGCCTCGGTGGATCTGATCCGACTCCTTCTTGACTTCATCTCTTGGGAGCCGAGGCGGATGCTACGAGATCGAGCTCAAGTGATATTAGACCGGATGCTAGACGAGGCGGAGGGTCTTACGATTGACCCTAAAGCCACCTCGGTCTGAAGATAGGAAACGTCATTTCCTACTTACGTGAGTGATGCGCTGATGGAAGGCCGGAACCCCAAATGAGCCACCGAGTGTTTAACCTTCCGAACTTTATCACGGTCAGTCGGATTGCACTGTGCCCCATTCTGTTCTGGCTAGTGATGTCGACCGATACGAGAGCGCGTTTAGCAGGATTCGCACTTTTTACTCTGGCCGGGCTCTCTGACATCCTGGATGGATATATAGCTCGTCGTGACGACTCGGTGACGGACCTGGGTAAACTTCTCGACCCAATCGCCGATAAGCTTCTACTTACGGTGACGTTGATACCGATATACCTGATTTCGCATAGAGGTGGACCTCTCGACGAATTACCATGGATTGGCCCGCTTCCTCTCTGGGTACTCTTTGTGATTTTTGGTCGTGAGTTGCTCATAACGATCTTTAGAGCATATGCCGCACGGCAAGGAGTTGTGATCGCGGCAGGTTGGTCTGGTAAGCGTAAGGCGATGTTCCAGATGTTCTTTACGGGTGCCGTTCTGCTCTGGTATCCACTCGTAGATGTCGGCCTTGCCAAGGGTTGGGAGAACTGGCTGTGGAATTTGGGTTCGATGGGTCTTCAGGCCTGGGTGCCGATTATGCTAGGATTCGCGCTCCTTCTAACTGTCTACTCACTGATCGACTACCTCTGGTCTTACCGGGTTGTGGTCGGGATCAGAGACTGACGTGTCCAAGGGCGCAGCCAGCGCCGCCGTGGTATCGGTAGGCAACGAGCTCCTTTTTGGTGAAACGCTAGACACCAATGCTGCGTGGCTTGGTCGTAAGCTAGCCACTCTGGGTATTTCTGTGGTGCGTGGATATACCGTCGGGGACGTGGCTGAAGATATCGGTTGGGCGGTGAGAGACGCTATTCAGGTAGCCGACCTGGTCCTTGTCACGGGAGGGCTTGGCCCGACTCCAGATGATCTCACAAAAGTTGCAGTCGCAAACGTTCTGGGTAGGGATCTAGTTGTTGATGATCGAGTCCGAGAGTCTTTGCAGGCACGCTATAGGGAACAGGGGATGGATGATGTGCCACCCGCCGCATACGATCAGGCATATGTGCCTGCAGATTCAGAGTCACTCCACAACGCCGAGGGCACGGCACCAGGGATATTTCTGAGCTGCGATGAAGCGACGATAGTGCTACTTCCGGGTGTGCCCCGGGAGCTTGAGGACATCGTCAGTGGCTCACTTTTGCCTCATTTAGAGAGGCTGCAGAGGGATTCCTCCGATCGAGTTTGGCATCATGTGATCCATACAACAGGTGTTGCCGAGTCTCGTCTTACGGCGCTGGTGGAAGAACGGCTGGCAGATGTACCCGATGCGGAACGCCTTGGGGTCGGGCTCGCATATCTCCCGGATTTATGTGGCGTAGATCTACGGTTCACTGCTTCTGGACTATCGAGAGACGAGGCTTTCGCTCGGATGGCACCTCTGGTGCAATCGATTGAGGGTGTGGTCAAGCCATATCGGTTCGAGTCGGATTCGGGTGACCTCGCCGAGGCTGTGAGTCAGATTCTCCGTGAGCGTGGGATGACCATAGCCACAGCTGAGAGTTGCACTGGTGGGCTCATTGCCAAAAAGGTAACCGGCGTAGAAGGGGCATCAGATGTTTTCGCTGGTGGGATTGTTGCCTATTCGAACGAGGCGAAGATCGCTCTCTTAGGTGTTAGCGCAATAGACCTCGCCGAGCACGGTGCTGTGTCTGAGACGGTTGCAACCCAACTTGCCTTGGGAGTGTCGGACCTACTGAATTCCGACGTAGGTATCGGCGTGACTGGAGTAGCCGGACCGAGTGGTGGAACTGAAGATAAACCGGTGGGAACGGTTTGGATCGCGACCTCGTTAGGAGATGAAGTCGCGGCGACAATATGTAGGTATTCTGGTGGTCGGGACGCCGTACGTGCAAAAGCTGGGCAGGCGGCACTCGCTGCGGTGTATCGCCGCCTAGTAGATGCCACCGCATAATGACTTGCTGGCTGAATCTTGTTGTATTTTCCTAGGAGATGAACCCGCGACCCAATGGTCAGAGAATGACGGACGCGCAAATCGAAAACGAACAGGAAGGGCGGGAGCAACCCGCTGAAGAACCTCAGAATGTCACCCCGGACATTCCAGAGCACGACGATGATGGAAATGATACGGAGCCGCACGTTGATGTAGCGGAATCATCCGAACTGGTGGCATTAAGAGGGGAGTTCGATTCCCTCAACGATCGTCACCTCCGGTTGGTGGCCGAGTTCAACAACTTCCGTCGTCGCTCGGAGCAAGAGAGACGGAATGTGTGGTCGAAGGCTCAGGCAGATCTCGTTGAGAAGTTCCTAGATGTGTTGGACGATCTGCAGCGTGTAGCTGAACTGGATCTTTCGAGCGCGACGGTCGATACGATCATGGAGGGGGTTGATCTTGTAGAGCGGAAGTTCGCTCGAATGCTCGAAGAATCTGGAATCGAAGTAATTGACCCTGTCGGAGACGAGTTCGACCCTGAACGAATGGAAGCCATGATGCGGGTGCCGAGTGATTCTCAACAACAGGTGGGTACAGTCGCTCAGGTACTCCAAAAGGGGTACTCGCTAAAAGATGTTTTGGTCAGGCCAGCTCGCGTAAGCGTGTTTACCGAAGGCTGACGCGGGAATGGCTGCTGGGGGAAAGGCAAAAGACTTTTACAAGATTCTAGGCGTCTCGGAGAAAGCGAACGGAGACCAGATAAAGAAGTCTTATCGCAAATTGGCCAAGAAGTATCATCCTGACGCGAATAGGGGTGATGCTAGGGCAGCTGATCGCTTTAAGGAGGTCGGCGAAGCGTATTCCGTGCTAAGCGACGCCCAGAAGAGAAATCAATACGATCAGATGAGGAAGTTGGGATCCTTTGGGTTTGATCCCCGTGCTGGAGGCCCCATGCGCTCGCCTGGGGCAGGGGGAATGGGCTCTGCTTTCTCGTTCGAAGATTTCCAGGGCGGGTTCGGCAACGTGTCAGATCTTTTCTCATCTCTTTTTGATCTGGGGGCGAAGGGTCCGAGCGGATCTTCAAGACGGGACCAAGGTGACAGGAACCCTAGATCCCGCAGGCGGAAGGGAGCACACGTCGAATACGTTGTAGAGATTTCATTCATGACTGCCGCTAAGGGCGGAAAGATTGCTCTAGATATCCCGATCATTGAAGACTGTGCAACTTGTGCGGGTGATGGTGCAAAGCCGGGTACTGCAGCTAAACACTGCGGGGAATGCAGTGGATCAGGTACTATATCTTTCGGTCAAGGTGGATTCGCTGTAAAACGTCCCTGTCCGGCTTGCCTCGGTCGCGGCATACTTCCGGAAACACCCTGTACTTCCTGCTCTGGACGTGGAGCGGTCCGTCAGCAGCGCAAGATGTCACTCAACGTGCGTTCAGGTGTCGATACAGGCTCAAAGGTCCGCCTTTCGGGCAAGGGTGAGCGGGGACGTGCAGGAGGACCGCCTGGGGACCTGATCATTACCTATAACGTAAAGCCTCACGATTTCTTCAAGCGTGACGGCCTAGATGTTCATGTGAGTGTCCCGATCAACATTGTACAGGCGACACTGGGCTCGAAGATTAGTGTGAGAACGATCTCCGGAGCGCGGGTGGTTCTTGTGATTCCTGAGGGGACTCAATCAGGCACAAAATTTCGAGTTCGAAAACAGGGGATTAAGAAAGGAGATCGGATGGGTGACCAATATGTTGAGATCGTTGTCACTGTGCCCGATCAGCTGTCTGAGGAAGATCGCAAGGCGATGCAGGAGTTCGGAGACGCAAGTGGTCTGAAGTACTGAAAGAGACTAGGTCGGAAGCTCGAACCAGGCAGATGCCCAGAAACGAAGTGATCACTTCCCATGTGGGCTTGGGATCAAACGATCCGTCCACCACCTATTATTTGCTCTTCGCAGAAGACGACAGCGGATTGTCCCGGGGTGATAGCCGGTTGAGGTTCACCTAGGCCGAGCGTCAAATTCTCTTGAATGTCAATGACATTGGCGGTCACCGCTGGTGCTCTATACCTGAGTTGCACTTGTACTTCAGCGTCTGTCCGCGGTGGTGTAGTTAGCCAGTTTAGTTCTCTGACGGTGACTTGAGTTCCGAACAATTCATCTCGGGTGCCCACCACAACTTCTCGAGTGTCGGGGCGGATGCCGAGTACGAACATTGGCTCGGAGAATCCTCCCCCTAGCCCGCGCCTTTGGCCTATCGTAAATCCTGCGAACCCGGAGTGGCGCCCCACAATTTCGCCGGTGGATCTCACGATCTCTCCGGGTTCAAGAGCCGGATGCACATCACCAAGCTTTTTTCGAAGCAAGTCCCGGTAGTCTCCCGTAGGAACGAAGCAAATTTCCTGAGACTCGGGCTTGTCAGCAGTGCTTAAATCAAGCTGACGTGCTCGTTCTCTTACCTGATCTTTTGTCAACTTTCCTAAGGGAAAAAGGAGCCACGGTAGGATCTCGTTTGGAAGGCCCCATAGGAAGTATGATTGGTCCTTATCCTCATCTAGGCCTCGTAACAGAATCGTCTCGTCCGGACGATGCGAGACTCGCACGTAATGCCCTGTAGCGATCCGGTCGCAGCCGAGGGCTTTTCCCCGTGCTAGAAGATCTCGGAATTTAGTGTTCGAGTTACAGCGCACGCAGGGATTTGGGGTCCGACCATGAGCGTACTCAGAGACGAAATCGTCGATAACGTCCCGTGTAAAATCCTCCTCAACGTCGAAGACATAGTGGGGAATATCCAGAGCGGATGCGACCCGCTTGGCATCCATGATTCCGTCTAAGCCACAGCAAGTCTTGCCGTGAGCCGGGATATCAGAATAGCAGAAGGTTTTCATCGTTACGCCCACGACCTCGTGGCCTTCCTCGACTAGCATTGCGGCTGCTACAGAGGAATCTACGCCACCTGACATTGCAACTAGAACACGACTCATGATACTCCCTCTATCCGGCGGTCAGGCCGCTTAACCTAGACCAGACCGCAGTCACTGCTTTCGCTCCCGAGTCGACTTCATCCTCCGTCGTGTCACGGCCTACCGAAAGACGGATTGTGGACAACGAGTCCTCGGGACCGTAAAGAGCTGAGATCACGTGACTGCTTTTATGCGCCCCACTGTGACATGCGGAGCCACCGGAGGCGGCTATGCCCTCCAGATCAAGAGCCGTTAAGAATACTCCCGCGTCCTCGATATCGGGAATCCCCACGCTTAGTACGTGGGGCACTCTCGGTGCAGTTCCGCAGTTGATCCTTAGCCCTGGAATATTGCTCAGGAGTCGGGCTTGGAGGCGATCTCTCATCATCTCCAGATGGGCTGAGGCTGAATCCAGATCTGAGACTGCGAGATGCACAGCCTCTGCGAGACCGACGGCGCCCGCGACATCTTCCGTTCCCGGCCGCAACGACCGTTCTTGACCTCCACCGAAGATCAGAGGTTCGACTTGGATACCGTTACGGATGTAGAGAACGCCACACCCTCGCGGGCCACCGAGCTTGTGTCCGGTAGCTGTTAGAAGGTCTACCCCTAATTCGGAGACGTTGACCGGAACTTTGCCGACAGCCTGAGATGCATCGGTGTGCACTACTACGTTGGACGGTTTCCCCCATTCGCAAACTTCTGAGAGAGGGAGTAGCAGACCCGTCTCGTTGTTTGCCCACATGAATGACACTAGGCAGGGTGGCTTGCTCGGGTTAACGCTACTGAGGTCCCGCCCAATCGTGCCCTCGGGTGTTATTGGAATCGTCCGCAACTCGGCTTCACCTCGGTTTTCAAGCCATTGTGCAGGCTCAATAACAGCACTGTGCTCAATTTCAGACACGAGAATGAGTGGCTTCGAGTCAGGAAAAGTATGTGCTAGCGACCTAGTCCCTCCTATCACTCCCATATTGTCTGATTCTGTACCACCGCGAACGAAGATGATTTCAGACGGATTTGCCCCAATGGCCGAGGCTAGCTTAGCACGAGCATTTTCGAGTGCGACTGAAGTATCTTGGCCCCACTGATGGCTGCTCGAAGGGTTTCCGAAGCGATGCCAAAGATATGGCTCCATTGCTGCAATGACTTCGGCACGGATTGGAGTCGTTGCGGCGTGGTCAAGGTATGCCGTAGACATGTTCGAATGAGGTTGATTGCTTGGGTTGGGGCGCCTGGTAAGTTAACCGGGCTAACGCTAGCAACACTATCTAATCCAAATGTTGAGAATTTCTCCACCGTTTCCTTTTGGACAGCCTAGAACTTTTCGGGCGACATTGCACGGGACCGTATTCTCAGGGCGCGATGATCACATCGAACAGTTACAAGATGGAGACGTGCTGAGACTGATTCCGGACCCACCGGTTCAGGATGCTCCTGAGGTTTGGGCTCATATGGAAACCGGTGAACCGATTGGTCATCTCCCTCCGGATGTGAGTTGGTGGTTGTGGCCGTGGATGGCCGAGGGAGGAGCGGCAACTGGAGTGTTGTTGTGCGTCCGAGGAAGAGAGGTTCCTTCATGGAGACGACTTCTTCTGGAAGTTTCCTGTGTGACCAGTTAGGGGTCAGAACGTGGAAACGCCCAAATCAGACAGTTCGTCTACCTCAAAGGTCTCATCAGTGCGGTAGGGTTCTCCGTAAGGGGTGCGTATCAAAGAGCCATAGTGAGCTGTTTTAGCCCGTATTTGGGCGAAAAGATCACGCTCGCCTCCAGGAAACACTTCTCCGGCTTGTATAGTTTGATCGAACTGAGACACGTACTCGGAGATGGCGTCGAGCTTGAGGTCCATTTGCTCAGTGATGTCGATTACGAAGTCTGGAGGTGAGGCGTCTTCTCGAAAGGCAGTCGCATAAACGAGCTTGTGTGGACGGTGGGGTTCACCTGGGACGTCCAGCTTTAGTAAGCCTGAGAGAAAGCAGGCATCTCGAACTAGTTCTGAAGCGACGCGGTGATCTCGATGGCGTCCAAATTTCCAATGTGTGATCACCACACGGGGCCGAAGTCTGCGGAGAAGCTTGGCGACGAGGAGTCGTGACTCATGGTCGTTCTCTAGAAATGCATCAGGAAGCTCAGCGCAGACACGGACTGCAAGCCCCATTACAGCACCCGCGGCGGTGGCTTCACGAGCTCGGATGCCTACTGAGCCTGAACTACCCATTTCACCGGCAGTAAGATCAACGACTCCCACACGTTTACCTCTCGAAGCGCTCTTAATAAGAGTGCCTCCGCAAAGTAACTCTGCATCATCAGGGTGTGCCATGATCGCCAGCAAGTCGAGTGGCGGGTTTAACTCACTCATTAGCTATTCGAATCTGAGGGCAGCGACTGGCTCAAGCCGGCTGGCTCGGTATGCTGGGAGAAGTCCAAACAGCATTCCGGTGATGGCGGCGGTACCCAGCGATACAGTGATTGCCCATGCGGGGATTTCTGCAGGAAGGGGAGTAAAGTTAGAGACGGCTTCAGACATTCCCCATCCGATCAGCAGGCCGACGGCTGCCCCCGCACATGTCAGCAGTGACGCTTCTAGCAGGAACTGCCATAGGATCTCTCTCCTAGTGGCACCGACTGCTTTTCGGACCCCTATCTCCCGGGTCCTTTCAGTAACCGAGATCAACATGATCCCGATCACACCTACTCCACCGACCAGTAGACCAGCAGATGCTAGGAGTAGGATTACTAGAAAGAAAACTCCGGTGAGTTGGTTAAAGAGATCGGCGATCTGCTGCGTCGATAAAAGAGCGAAGTTGTTCTCTTCTCTTGGCCCTAGACCGCGTATTCCTCGCATGGTGGCAATGACATCGTCCTTTACCCTATCGACTGGAATCCCTTCTTCCGGCACGACCGCAACCTGTGCCAAGAACGTGCCTTGTCTAAGCCGTCTGACTGATGCCGTCCATGGCAAGATAGCCCAGTTTTGAAACGCGGTGCTGAAGATGTTTTCTGCTGGCTCGTACACCCCAATTACTGTGAACGGCTCTTGAGTGCCGCCTCGCCCGTTTCGGTTCGTTATTCGGACCCGTCTTCCTATCGGATCCCTTTGTCCGAAAAGCTGTTCGGCGAGGCCCGTGCTTATGATGACTACGGCTCTGTTCTGCTGGAGTTCGCCGGTTGTGAAGTCTCTACCAACAGTGAAATCACCTGGCTGATAAGCCGCCCATCCTGCTGACGTACCGGTTGCCGTGACATTGTCCATGCGCTCACCTTCAAACTCAATATCTACCTGAAACGCTCCGAGATCGAATAGCGCATCTGAGACAGATGGTAGTGCTTCGATTTTCCGGGCCTCTTCTGGATCGATCTCGGGCTTGCCCCACCATGGGGGGCGTTGCCCGTCGTTTTCTATGGAGATAGCGGTGAAGTCGAACCGCATAACGACAAAATTGTCCGGTCCCGCCGATTCAAAAGCCTCCATTACCGTAGAACGAAGTCCAGTCATGAGTGCACCTATCGCGACTACGACTGAAACCCCGACGGCGACACCGAGGACCGTTAGAATCGATCGGAGCAGGTTGGCTCGCATCGCATCCCTTGCGATACGAAAACCTTCAGTGAGAGCTGAAAGACCGCTGGCTCCGCGATCTAGTCTTTTTACTAGATCATTGTCTGATGAGAGGTTTTTGCTCATTCGTACCTCAGGGCGTCGACAGGGTCGAGTTTCGAGGCCTGAGACGCTGGGTAAACGCCTGCGATTATTCCTACGGTGAGTCCCAGAGTTACTCCCAAGGCGATCCAACGAGGAGCTACCGCTGCAGGGATAGGTGATACTGCTGCAAGTATTTGGGCGATCGTCAGTCCGACACCGACGCCCAGAGCCCCTCCGATCGTGCAGAGGGTGGCTGACTCAATTAGGACCTGGGTTAGGATGTCTCGGCGCCTCGCCCCTAGGGCTTTACGAACGCCGATCTCTCGAGTCCGTTCCATGACGGATACGAGCATGATGTTCATGATCACGATCCCACCGACCACTAAAGCAATTGATACTAGCATCGGCAGAGCTGTGAAGAGCATTCGCGATATGTTGTCCCAGAAACTGATTGCCTCGTCAGCTGTTTCTAGGGAAAAATCGGGTTCTTCTGTGGGCCTAAGCCTATGCCGGACCCGCATGATCCCCTCTACCTGGAGTTGGATGTCTCTGAGTTCGTCGGGATTGAGGGCCTGAATGACGATGTTGTCAACGTAGCCGCGCGGTGCCGTAATAGATCTAATCTGCGACCGCGCAGGAGCGATGACGATGTTGTCCTGTGACTCTCCGAAAAGGGATCCTCTCTCCTCGAGTACCCCGATTACCCGGTAGGGAAAACCCCGAATACGGACAGAGCGCCCCACTGGCTCGAGTCCCTCAAAAACTTTTTCCGCTGTTTCTGAACCTATGACTAGGACTGGTGAGCCAGACTTGTCCTCTTGCGCTGTGAATGCTCGCCCTTCGATGATATCAAGGTCCCGGATCTCAAAGATCTCCGGTGTCGCGCCAAGGACCTGCACTCCACTCGCCGTCCGGCCATTGTCGCCCACAATGGACGAGCCCGTCCTGCTCTCTACCCCCACCTGTGCAGATAAGACGATTTGTTCCCTCAGAGCATCTGCGTCAGCAAATGTGAGCCGAGGCCTTCTCTGCTGCTCACGGCGTGCTTCCCGGCTCTCGTTGATGCTCACCGAAGGCGAGCGTCGAAGCGTGACCGTGTTAACCCCAAAGAGCTGAGCGGTTAGATCTTCTCGGATGTATCTGTCCAACCCTTCAACAACGGTGACGACCACGATCAAGAACATCACGCCCAGGATGACGCCTAACAGGCTGAAGAACGATTTCAGCTTTTGCGTTACGAGCTGCTGAAACGCGAGGGTTACGCCCTCCCAAATGTGCACGAGTTCCTAGCGCCCCACGGTTACTCTCAAGACGTTTTCGGTGATCACTAGAACCTGATCCTTAAGCCACCTTGGGACCCGCTTCCGTCTTTCTGACCTTCTTCGCCTTCTTCCACAATCACTGAAATCGCATCACCGTCACGTAATTCTCGGATGCGCTGGTACGGTCCTGAGACAACTACGTCGCCAGTGGACAGTCCAGACAATACCTCAAAATATTCCTGACCGGCGATACCCGCCCGGACAGGCTGGAAATACACTAAGCCGTCTTGCACAAGAAAGGCCCCTTCGACGTCGTCATCATCTGATCCGTACTGGCTAGCTGAATCGCTCACCTCGGCGGCGTCACGCACCGTGAGCGCTATAATTGGCACGCTGACTGCGTCTGCTCGAGACTCAA
>MDTE01111914.1_pt1 | contig 16217 bp, 11 predicted proteins | sample 811231 | NCBI WGS metagenome assembly MDTE01 (sample SAMN05326651, study PRJNA326480) | marine metagenome | isolation source: seawater | place: Indian Ocean: Red Sea | collected 2010
AGAGGCTTTTTTAAATATCAAGACAAATGGTATTTTTCAATTTTTGATAAAGCCAAAAATAAGGGAGTATGGCTTCAGGAAGGAGAGAGTTTTGATGATGGAAAAGTAGAAATTGAGGGCTTTAATCCCGATACTGAGGTGGTTAAATTAAAAGGCGGCTTTACCTTAAGTCTTAAAAAATCTGAGCAGAAAGTTTTGCAAGTTCCTAGTGCTATGCCGGTCAAGAAAGCCCCAACCAAGCCTACGACAAAGACACCGGTTCAGACTAACCCAAGTGTCAAAAGAATTGTTACTTCAGGGGGTAGAACTATAACAATTCCGCCACGCAGACCATCAGTCAATCCCTCAACTAAAAAATGATCTCACCTAACAGTCCAGATGAGAACGAAGAAGAGGTAAAGTCCTCTTCTGGGCCCGATGATTTGAGCATCAGTCAAGAAAACATGGATTGGTGGTCCGATATTTCTGACTTGGAGCGATTAAATGTGCTAAATTCGCCACTTGAAGATAGGGCCAGAATTTTGGCATCAAAGACTTCCACACCAATCGAGCAAACGATGTTGGAAATTGGCAGAAAAACAAATCTTACTTTTCTAAACAGATTCGAACTTTCTGAAAATCCGACCAAACTAATTCCCCTAAGGCTAATCCATTCATTTAATTGCTTACCAATCGAGGCAAATAAAGATGCTGCCAAGTTACCAAAGATTTTGTGTGTGGATGATGAAGTTCCGATCCTAAAAGGATTTGAATTACATTTGCAGAAAGAATTTGAAGTTCATACTGCACTTAGCGGAGAAGAAGGACTAAAGAAATTTAGATCAGAGGGAGATTTTGTTATGGTTCTTTCTGACATGCAGATGCCTGGAATGAATGGTGCCAGTATGCTTTCTGAAATTAATAAAATCGACCCTACAATCATTAGTATATTGCTCACAGGTCACTCTGATATCAACACAGCTAAAGAGGCGATAGATAGTGGAAAGGTTAATCGTATTCTTACAAAACCTTATCCAACTTCAGATCTAATAGTGGTGTTGAACCAGTGCTTAGCTGAATTTGAGAAAAACAAAAGCTCAAAACCATTGTTGGACTCAAATGAAGGTAAAATTAATCTTTTAACTGTCTGGCCACCGACTCCAAGAATGAGCCAATGGGTATATGCTGTATCAGGAAAGAAACCAATTTGGTTTCTTGGTCTTCCAGAAAAAATCAATCATGCAATTACCGAAAATTTTGGCATAGGTGCGGATAGTCTAGATGACTCTGATCTAGAAGATAATGACGAGGAAGACAAGCAAGACGATTTGGAAGATCAAAATGCTGCGATTATTCGGTTTGTTAACGAAGTCATATTGAAAGCTATTGTTGACCGTGCAACTGATATTCACTTTGAACCTCACAAGGAAACGCTGCAAATAAGGTATCGAATCGATGGACAGTTGGTGCCAGTAAGAGTTCCAGATAACCTGAGATCTTTTCAAGACGCAATTATTTCCAGAATTAAGATAATGAGTGGTATCAATATTTCGGAGAAACGAAGACCGCAAGGGGGAAGAATTACTTTTTCTCATGGTCAGAGCGATCTTGATATTCGAGTTTCGACCCTACCTACGCTTTACGGTGAGAGCGTGAGTTTACGATTACTTAACGAGAAATCTCAACCTCTATCGATGCCGGAACTGGGTCTGTCTTCAACAGATGAAAAAAATGTAGTTTCAGTTTTAGAGAAGCCTCATGGAATTGTTCTGGTCACGGGACCAACAGGCTCGGGGAAATCGACTTCATTGACTGCTTTTATTCGCAAGATTCATAAACCTGAAAGAAGAATTATGACAGTCGAGGATCCTGTTGAATACGAGGTTGCAGGTATTAACCAAACTCAAGTGAATTCTGATATTGGTTTTAATTTTGCAAGTGCTTTGAGGGAAATTCTGCGGCAAGATCCAGATGTTATTATGGTTGGCGAAATCCGTGACAGAGAAACCGCTGACATTGCAATAAGGGCTTCACTTACAGGACACTTAGTTCTCAGTACTTTACACACAAACGATGCTCCTGGTGCGATTACCCGTTTAATTGATATGGAGATTGAACCTTTTCTTATTGCATCTTCAGTAGAGATGGTGATTGCACAAAGATTAGTTAGAAGGCTGTGCATGGAGTGCAGAAAACCATCGGGTATTTCAGAGTCAGAATTACAAGCATCTCTTTCTCTGTTAGGAGTCGGGGAGAGTGAGGTTGCTAATTTAAAAAAAGTGCAAGTAGCTGATGGTTGCCAAAATTGTCAAAACCTTGGATACAGGGGGAGAGTAGGAATTTTTGAATTAATGCGAATGAGCGATTCGATACATAGCCTAGTAATTAATAGTGCCTCTGCACCTGATATTCGCGAGGTTGCCTTGAAAGAAGGAATGAGTACGCTTCAAGGAAGTGGTTGGGAACAAATTAAACGAGGATTAACAACGATTGATGAAGTAATCCGTTATGCCGATGGCATGATTGATGAAGATGTTGATTCCTAGAAGCTTGTATACCTTTATCTTTCAAAATGCCAGAATTCCAATACCAAGCAATTGACAAACGTGGAAAAACAATTTCTGGATCCATCGAGGCTAGTTCCGGAAGAGAGGCCAAAAAAAACCTTCGGGCTAATCAACTAACCGTTATCAAATTCTTTGGTTCTTCTAAGAAAATAGATTCGAATCTACCAAAACATGGCAAAGGGAAAAATAAAGGTTTACTAAGCAAGAGTAAAATCTTGGTGAAGGGAAGCTCTAAGGGGGAGAAAATTGGTTTAGAATTTCTTAAAAGATTAAATGAATTGCATAGTAGTGGTATGCCAGTTGCTGACTCCGTTAAATTGCTAAACACTCGGCTTTCGGATCCTTATCAAAAAGATATTGCTACAAATCTTTGGAAAGAACTTGCTGAGGGCAGAACACTCTCTCGAGCAATGCGTTTACTCCCCCAGTACTTTTCTGAATCTTCTACTTTTGTAATTGAGGCTGGGGAAGCTACGGGTAATTTGAGTCCGATTCTTTCCAAGATTATCTCACATCTGGAGGAAAAAAGAGAGATACGTTCAAAAGTAGTTAGTAGTATGAGTTATCCAGTATTTGTAGGAATCATTGCAGTTGGTGTGGTTCTTTTTTTCCTTTTCTACCTTCTTCCACAAATTCAAGAAATGCTCGACTCTTTGGGTGGCGAATTAAACTTGATGGCAAAGATCTTGATCAATGGATCGGAATTACTACTAACCGTAGGCCCATTTATTTTGATTGCGATTTTAGTTGGACTGGGATCGCTCATTCAATGGAATAAGACCAAAAAAGGTGGCATGTTGATCGATAAGTCTGTTTTGCAATTACCTTTATTTGGGCAAATTCTGTATCTTTCTGAGCTCTTCCAGTTATCCAGTCTTTTATCTACCTTGATTTGGAGTGGTATCGGTTTGACCGAAAATCTCAGGTTATGCGAAAAAACAATCAAGAATCGTTTTTTAAGAAGTAAGTTTAGGTCAGCAAGAGCCCTTGTGAATGAAGGCAAATCATTACCTGAGTCACTTCGGAAGTTTAAGCTTATGCCACTTATGCAATTGGATGTAATTGAAGTTGGCGAAAAAACAGGAAATTTAGGTAATAGTATGGAAGACACTAGTCGGGCATTTCGCGATCAGTTGACTAGTAAGATAAAAATCATGACAACTTTAGTGTCCGGTGGAGCTTTAGGTTTTGCTTTTTCGTTAGTTGCACTTGTTGCAATTTCAATTGTAACGAGTATTTTTCAGGTTAGTAAAAGTATTAGTTATTAAAATGAAAAGCAATGCGTGCCTATCCTGTTTTCTAGCCACATTAACCGCCTTGCTCGTTTTTCAAAGTTGCTCAGATCAAGCAACTGAAAAGTCTTCCTTTTCGGAGAAAAACACGGAGTCCAAAATTCTCTCCAGAGCTGCAGACTCGAGTTATCAAGTATTAGAGGATGGCTCCCAATACAGTGGAGAAATGGTCTCTGGTGCACCGCAAGGACACGGAAAAAAGACCTTTCCAAATGGTGATATTTACGATGGGCAATTCGAAAAAGGATTCAGACACGGTCATGGTACACATCGATATAAAGCTGATTCAATGTTAGAAAGATTCATTGGCATGTGGGCAAATGATGAATGGGATGGATACGGAAAGCTGGTTCTAAAAGATGGTTCGAGAATTGTTGGTAAATGGAACAGAAATCAATTGGAATATGGAGATTTTCAAGGTGCAGACGGAGAAGTACGTTCTGGAAAGTGGTATGGAGACTGGGAAAAATTGGAAGAAGGATTTTTTAAGAATATCCATGGTTTGGAATTTTCAGGAGTTTTAAAAGCGGATGGCAGCTATGACAGTGGGTTTCTCAAAAATCCAAACGGAGATTCTTATACGGGAAGTTTTCAGGACAATATCTACCATGGACGAGGTGTATTAGAAAAAGGGGATGGTACTGTTTATGTAGGAGGATTTTTTAAAAATAATTTTGAAGGAACTGGGACCTTGAAAGAGCCGGATGGAAGATTGTATTCGGGGGAATTTAAGGACGGACTGCCTGATGGATACGGGATTCAAGAGGATCCCAGTGGAGTTCGCTATATGGGTTACTGGTCAAAAGGCTTACGGAATGGAATGGGAACAATCGATTTTGGTGATGGTACAAATTTTACAGGTCAGTTTAGCAATGGTTTGGCTATTGACGGTCAATATGACTGGGGTGATGGAAGGATTACCAATACATCTCAAGATGAAAATGGTAATTGGATTGATCGATAAATATGCTTAACGAATGGCTTATTTGGCTGTTGCCAAAAATAGCGATTTCGCATGATATAATCCAATCATGACAAGTGATTCGACAATACGCCTTAAATTTTGGGGCACGAGGGGTAGTATACCTTGTCCTGGACCTGATACAGTGAAATATGGAGGAAATACCACCTGCTTCGAAATTTATTGCGGAAAAAGAAGAATAATAATTGATGCTGGTACTGGTATTAGGCTTTTGGGTAAAAAAATTATGCTAGAGGAGGAAAACTTTCTCGACGCAGATTTATTTTTCACTCACACACATATGGATCATATACAGGGGCTTCCCTTTTTTGCACCCCTTTATAATCCCGAAAGTGATGTTCGCTTGCATGCCGGGCATCTAGAAGGGCAGAAATATGACTTGCTTGGAATAATTGGGACTATGCTAATGAAAGACCCTGTTTTTCCAGTTCCAAGTGCTTTAATTGAAAAAGCTTGTTCATTTAATGATTATCAATGTGGTAAAGTTTTTGATCTTGGCGATGGAATAGTAATAAAAACTCGAAAATTAAATCATCCAAACGGTGCATGTGGTTATCGCATTGAATATGGTGGAAAAGTCTTGTCCATTTGCACGGATACAGAACACTACGAGGGAAAACTTGATGAAGAAGTGTTGGCTTTGGCTGATAACGCAGATGCCATTGTATATGATGCAGCTTATACTTCTGAAGAATACCCAAAATTTAAAGGTTGGGGTCATTCAACATGGGAGGAAGCAATCAAGATTGCTGATGCCGCAAATGTCAAAAATACACTTTTATTCCACCATGATCCTTCGCATAGCGATAAAAAAATGGATGAAATTGCGGAAAAAGCGTATTCCATTAATCCTTCGGTCAGACCAGCAATTGAAGGTGAAGAATTAATTTTTTAATAACTGGGTTAAGGACTGCCAAGAATTGGCTTTGTTTTATTCAGGTCATAAAAAGGGGGTGCATCGGGGATAATGTCTAAAACTGAACCATTTCCTTGTTGGTTAACAACTAAATGGTCAGGTCTATTGTGTAGCACAACACTGCCTTTGCCAAAAATTCTAGAGTCAAGAAAACGAGATGGTTGGATTTGTATGTTGTTGGCGCCTCTATGCACGACTTTTGCTCTTTGTACAAGTAACTCTTGGGCGAAAAAAGGTCCATTTCCTGTAACCAATAAATCTAAATTATTCACACCTTTACCTTTTAGGATTACGGGACCATTTCCAAAGTGTTTCATAGATATTTCTTCGCAGTCTATGTTTTCTAAATGAAATCGCCCTGTTCCTGAGCATGTGATCGCAAGTTTATTTGATTTAATCTCAGAAACAGTAACATTAGCACGATTATTGACCAAGATTTCTGAAAGTTCATCAATACAAATGATGACCTCAACAGGAAATGTCCGAGCCGCATTAAACCGTACAAATGGAATACGTCTCATCAGGTTCAAAGAGTTATTTGCATCAACAAAGAGTGTGCGGTTCCTTACATACAATGAAACTTTATTTATAATTTCGGAATCTGAGTAGATGGTGGCTTCTTCATTTCTTTGCCCGGGTTGTATAAAAACATCAATAGCACCATTCACCACAACTTTATCAAAATGCAGAAGCAGTTGCTTTTTCTTCACAAGCTCGGCTCGAGCTGTTATGCAAACAAATAAAAATAAAAGGGGTAGTTCCCAATAGATTTTATTTTTTTGAACGGTATTTCTTATTCTTTCCATATTTTCTTTTTCTTACTCCTCCTATGGAAGTGCTTTGGAGCTTTCTATTATCTCCCTCTCCACGCAAAAATGAAATTTGATCTCTTAGTAGTGCAGCTTTTTCAAACTCAAGTTTTCGTACCGCCTCAATCATTTCCTTTTCAAGTTGCTTGACTAACTTTTTTACATCTTTTGTAGAAACATCCTCGGCTACGGCTAAATCATCTTCATCTTCTTTTTTTACACGCAAACTTTCTTGAACTGGACGAATTACACTACGAGGAGTAATGCCATGTTTTTTATTGTAGGCTAATTGTTTTTCTCTTCGATACTGGCAGGTATTCCATGCTTTAGTAAGTGATTTGGTCTTAACATCAGCGTAAAAAATGACCCTTCCTTTTTCATGCCTTGCTGCTCGCCCTGCAGTCTGTATCAAACTCGTTTCACTTCGAAGAAAGCCTTCCTTGTCTGCGTCTAAAACTAATACTAGAGCAACTTCTGGTAGGTCCAGTCCTTCCCTTAGCAGGTTAACTCCTACTAAAACATCAAATTCTCCTGCACGTAGATTTCTTAAGATTTCCACCCTTTCAATTGCATCGATATCAGAATGTAAGTATTCGACACGTACATCATGATCACGAAGAAAATCAGTTAGATCTTCAGACATTCTTTTTGTTAAAGTTGTAACCAACACCCGATGACCTTCCTCTACCGTTTTTTTGATCTCGTTAATTGAATCTTCCACCTGACCTTTAATAGGTCGTTGCTCCATTTCCGGGTCAAGTAAGCCGGTTGGTCGAATCAGCTGTTCAACCACGATGGAAGAGTTTTCCATTTCGAAAGCAGCAGGTGTAGCCGAGACATAGACGGTTTGATTTGTGACCTCCTCAAATTCATCTGGTTTGAGAGGGCGGTTGTCTAGTGCAGATGGAAGACGAAACCCAAAATCAACGAGTCGTTTTTTTCTCGAATAGTCGCCATTAAACATCCCTCCGATCTGTGGGATGGTAACATGGCTTTCATCAACAAAAAGAAGAAAATCTTCCGGAAAAAAGTCAATAAGGCACCATGGTCGTTGGCCTGGTTTTCTTTTTGATAGATGTCTTGAATAATTTTCTATGCCATTACAAAAACCAATCTCTCGTAACATTTCCAAATCATACTCAGTACGCATTCGGATGCGCTGAGCTTCTAAAAGAAGTGCTTCTTTTTCGAACCATTTTACTCTTCCTTCAAGCTCATTTTCAATGGCTTTACAAGCACCACCCAATTTATCTTTTGTAGTTACATATTGATTTGCAGGGTAGATCCGATAACTTTGGAATGTTTGTAATGTTTCACCCGAGACGGGATCAATTTCACGAATAGCTTCGACTTCATCTCCCCAAAATTCGACTCGAATGGGCTGATTTGCGTAAGCTGGAAAAATATCAATAATATCCCCTCGAACGCGAAATTTTCCGGCTTTGAGTTCAACATCGTTTCGGTTGTAAAGACTATCAATCAGACTCTCCAAAAGGATGTCTCGCTCAAGTTCCTGCCCAACTTTGATCTCAATGGATAGTGCCCTGAAGTCATCAGGTGAGCCAAGTCCGTATATACATGATACACTTGCAATTACAATTACATCGTTGCGGCTGATTAATGAACCAGTTGCTGCCAACCTTAACCTTTCAATTTCCTCATTTATGGAAGAGTCTTTTTCAATAAAAGTATCTGTAGATGGTACATAAGCTTCAGGCTGGTAGTAGTCATAGTAACTGACAAAATATTCCACTGCATTTTCGGGAAAAAAAGTTTTAAATTCCGAATATAATTGAGCAGCCAAAGTTTTATTATGAGATATTATAAGTGCAGGTCTTTGAAGTTCCTGAATCATATTGGCCATAGTAAAAGTTTTGCCGGAGCCTGTTACTCCCAAAAGAGTTTGTTTTTGATTACCTTTACGGACTGAGTCGACAAGTGCTCGGATAGCATTTGGTTGATCGCCTTGAGGCTCGTAATCAGAATGTAGCTTGAAATCCAAAAGAATAAAAATTACTTTTAGCTATTTATCAGATTAAAGATTTTCATAGTATCCAGTCTCGCCCTCTGATTTACCTATGATTACAGCGGCACAGCTATCTCCAAAAACATTAACAGCTGTTCTAGTCATATCAAGAATTCTATCCACTACATAGACAATACCAACACCAGTTGCTATACTTTCTGGTGGAAAACCAACTGTTTGTAGGATTACAATTATTGCCACAAGACTTGCCGATGGTATCCCTGCTACTCCTATTGAAGTTAAAAGTGCCATTAATACTACTGTAAACTGTGTGACAAAACCCATTTCCACTCCGAACAATTGAGCAAGAAAGACTACCACTACACATTCAAAGAGTGCTGTGCCATCCATATTAATAGTGGCACCTAAAGGAAGAGTGAAACTTGTAATCTTATTTGATACTCCAACGCGTTTCTGTATACAATCCATTGTGAGGGGTAGGGTGGCAGATGAAGAAGCAGTAGAGAAAGCTGTCAAAAGAGCCGGTGACATCGCTTGAAAATGGTTTCTGAATTTAATTTTACCGAAAATCCATAAAAGTATAGGTAGTACAAAAAAGGCATGGATGCCGAGACCAAGTAGGACGGTCAATGCAAATTTCCCCATTACACTAAGGGTGTCCAGACCTACTTGCATGAGTGTGGGTGTTACTAAACCGAAAACCCCAATTGGGGCGAAGGAAATAATCCATTTTGTGATAGCAAGAATCACCGCATTAAGACTCTCCCAAAAGGAATTTTGGGTGTCTCTGTCATTGGAATTTAGTCGTGAAATAAAAAAACCAAAAAGCAATGCAAAAAAGATCAGACCCAATAGTTGTCCTTCAGTAGCCGCCTTAAATAAATTTGAAGGCACCATACGATGAAAAATTTCAAACAAACCTTGTAACCCTTGGTCGGCACGGTCAATGGCACCATCAATTTTTTCTTTTTGAATTTCAGCTGAATTATTTAGTATTTTATCCTTAATTTCGCTTTTTACATCTCCCGGACTTAATAAATTAACGCAAAGCAGTCCTGTACAAACAGCAAGAAATCCGGTTAGTGCATAAAACCCCATAGTTTTAAGACCTAGACGACCGAAGCCAGACTCGCCTCCAATTTTAGAAACCCCGCAAATAATGGATGTCACTACAAGAGGAATTACAACCATTTTAAGACCGTTAAGAAATAGGGTACCAATAAATTGGCAAGTCTCTTTAAGCCCATTGAACCAAGCGGGTGCAGAAGATTGATGGTCAATGCTGAGATTGGACCAAAGTCCGATAATGAACGACAGAATAAGGGATATTAGAATTTTCCAATGCAATTTCATCACCTACTACTCTTGATGAGATCTTTTAAAATGGAAAGATTGATTTCATCCAGGCTTTCCACTACCAATTTTGCACCGCTTTTTAAAAGCTCTCTTTCCGGTTTTGTTGTGGTAATTCCTACTGAAATCATCTCAGCTAGTGACGCAGCTTCAATGCCATGAGTGCTATCTTCAAAAACGATACAATATTTTGGGGGTATCCCAATTAAATCAGCTGCTTTGAGAAAAACTTCGGGATCGGGCTTTCCCTTGCTCACATCCTCCGAACAGATGGCACCTGCAAAAAGTCCACTTAAATGATTTTGTTGTATCGCCAGATCAATATTTTTTCTTTCGGTAGAAGTTCCGATGGACATGGGGATAGATTGCTCATGTAGATTTCTAATAAATGTCTTGGTTTCTGGAATTAGCGGTATTCCTTTTTCAATTCCGAGTTCACGATAGATTTCTTCTTTACGACTTCCCCATTTAATGATTTCACCCTGATCTTCACTCCAACGAAGTATTTTTCCAATAATGATTTCATTTTTCTTACCAAACCCTCTTACAAAATGGTCATGGGGTAGATTGAATTCGAGTTCTTTTGCCAGTATCTCCCAGCTTTCTTCGTGTAAATTAGCAGAATTGATAACAACTCCATCCCAATCAAAGATCGCTCCGATTTTACGCATTACAAAATAATTTAAAATCTTTAAGGATCTTTTGTTGCTGGAATCAGGCTTTTTATTTTTTGAATAAAACCTTCTTTTGCAGTCTGATTTTGTTCATCTGAGTCATAATTTACAGTGTTATTAAAATCTTTTGGCTCAGTGTCACCAAACAGTTTATTTTGGGAATTAGCGGTGTTTTCAACACCTGGAATTTTGGGATTTATTACATTATCGAAATTGAAGTTTTTTTCAGATTTATTGTTATCACTTCTGATAATTCTTAATTGGTCGCTTGAAGAGTTCTCATCCTGGAAATTATCAAGAAAGTCTGGTGAGTTACTGTCTTCATTGATAACAGAGTTTTGGCTTAAATTGTGATCAAGAAAAATTTCTGGAGTTGCTCGTTCAGCTAAAATTTGGTTGAGCAAATCTCGGGTTTTGGTGACCTCTGCGTGGTCAAAACCAAGCAAAGTTTCTTGCTTTGATAAAACATCCCCCAATTCTTCCATGGCTTCTTCTTTATTATCAGATAAGAAATGAAGTTTACCTATGCGGTAACGGGTTTGAAGTGTCATTGGATCTGATTCACCCATGATCCTTAATTCAATGATTAAAGTTTCATTACTGAGTTGAAAGGCATCAATAAGTTTACCGGATTCCAAATAAAGATCAGCAAGTTCATTCATTGATCGAAGAGTTTCTGGATGTTCAAGACCATTTTTCTCTTTCAGGCGAGTATAGACGAGGAATTGTATTTCTTCGGCTTCGCCTAAGAGAGTTTGCATCCTGAGAATCCTTGCGATGGCTTTTAAAGTTAATAATGTCTCCGGATGTTGTTCTCCTAACATCCTTTCTTTGGAATCAAGTATTTGTTCGTAAAGATCTAATGCACGCGGCAACTCATTTCTAGCAGCAACTATTTCGGCCAGTGCATCCATTGCACCAAGGGTATCAGGATGAGTTTTGCCTAAGACAGAATCTAATTTTGATACAAGGTCCATCGAAAGCTTTTCAGCTTCATCAAGTTTTCCTCCCTTTCTCAAAGCTTCGACTAAAACCTGACCTCTAATCAAGCTAAGAGGATTTTTTTCACCTAGGCTTAAGCGAGAGAGTTCAAAGACACTGCGCCCCATACTTTCGGCTTGAGCAACCTTGTCACGGGATAAAAAGATTTTAGCAAGTTCATTCATGCATTTAAGCATACGAGGATTTTCAGAAGTTCTATTTTGGTCACGGAGTTGAGTGAGAGCTGATGCACATAAATCTTCCGCTTTTTCAAGTTTACCAATCCGACGATAAACAGTGGAGAGATCGATTTTGGCATCAATTACTATTTCATGATCTACACCTAACTCCTTAGTTTTTTGTTCGAGAAGGACGGCTAGCATAGGTTCTGCCTGTAAGTAGTTCCCCAAGGCTTCGTGTACCAAGGCTAATTCTTTGAGTGCTTCCTCTTTAATTTCTGAATCCGAGTCAAAAAGCTTTAATGCTTTTTCAAGTTCCGATTGTGATTGATCGTAAGCTCGAATAGATCGATAGGTTTTACCCAAGATCGTTCTGATATTTGCCTCCATTTGCGGTTCTGAAGAAAGTTCGCTTGCTCTTTTTGAACCTTGGTCAAGCATAGTACGCAGGAGTTCAGTATCCATGCCTGAAGTATTTTGAGGATCTAGTGAGAATAATAGATTCTGTACGAATCGCGTTACTATTTTAGTTTTAGCCAATTCGTCTAAGGCCGCTTTTCGTTCATCCAGTGCATTTTCTCGGGCTAGGCTTGCCTCTTTTTGCTGATAAAAGGCATAGGAGGCCAATCCAATACCAGAAAGAGCCAGAATTACTGAAACAATGGTAATGAGTGCCAATTTCTTTTGTCGGGCAATCATATCCCTCTGTTTAATTTCGTCTAGACCCACTCCAAGCATGCCTGCGATAATTTTCAGTACCGCATTCTTCTCTCCATCACCTGAATCCCTCAAGTCGGCTGCTCCCGGTTCATCTATCTCTTCTAAAAGGTCTCCATCAGCAGAAACTTTTCTTCGAACGGCTAAAGGTAGACATTCTTCACCTTGATACAAGGAATGATCATCAGCCATTGGTTCCCCGTCAATTAATAGGCAAAGGATTCTTTCAGCTTTACCCATTTTTTTGAAGAGCCGGATTTCTTCATTAACCCATTTCGATTTTACTGCGTTCGGAGAGCAAAGAACAATGAGATGCGAAGAATCAGCAAGAGCCTGTTCTATAACGGGGCCCAGTTGAGCTGAACCTGGAAGTTCATCACGGTCGCGGAAGATTGGATAGAGCCGTGGAGGGATTTTGCCAAATTTACCTTTTTGACCAACCAAGCTCTGGGGTACAGTGAATTTCTCAAGTTTTTTTCTCAGCCAACTTGCTTTTTCCTCGTCTTCGTGGGAATAGGTTATGAAACCAGCATATTTGAAATCTGAACTCATCGGATGATGTAGTTAATATTTCGATCTTAATGTAAGAGCAAGAAATCCGTGCATCAAAAGAATGATTTTTTTAGTTTTATTGAAATATAGAGTCTAATTGTTATTTTTTTCGGTTGATTTTCGGATTGCCCACATACGGAGTTCACTTTGCTCATTTGTTCCACCTACTAAAGCTTGATATCGTTTTTTTAGTCTTACTATTTGAACCTTAGCTGCACTCACAAGCCTAGGCTTAGAATACAAAATTGTTTCATAATTATTAATCAACCTTGAGGTTGCAAGTAGAAGAGGTAGTTCCAGGGTGATTGGGTGACTCAACTCATTTTTAGGAGAGGTTCGAAGCAATAATAATTCACCAAAACTCAATTTTTTTTCCTCTTCGTCTAAGCTGGCAAGACCTTTTCCTTCAAGTAAGATAATTTTCAGGTCCCCGGATTCAGTTTTTTCAAACATCCAAGTTCCCCTTCCTTTTAGGCTAAGTGTGGCCTCGTTCGAACTTATTTTCCAATTCTCATGATTTTTGCTATACAAAAGAAATGCACCTTGCATTGCATTCAAATGATTTGGAGATATGAATTCCAATACACTTGATTGACCAACTCTTAATTGTATTTCGTCTTTTTTTACTAATTCCAAGTAAGAATCGTTTGAGACTAGAACTGCATATGGAAACTGTAAAAGAAGTCTATAGTTTTTAAAAATTTCTGCGGGCTTGCCCGAAGAAATTTTATTTTTACTGATGAAAGATTTGCCATGTGAAAAAGAAACTTCGAGATCATTAAAAGGCTTACCAACTGCTGAAAATGAAACTAAGACACATGCAAAAGATGCAAAAAATTTACATCTTAAAAATAAAAAAAAAGAACTAATTGAAATCAAAATTTAGCTTCTAACCTTGCTCCGCAGCCGACATCTAAGCGATTGAAGTCAAAAAGCTCGTCATTTGAGCTTCTGAAACTCAATCCGCTAAAAAGATGAGCTGAAACAAAGTCGTTAAAAAGATATGAGGTTTCTAGCCCAAAGGATCCGAGAAGATCATCTCTATTTTGATTTGCATATCCAGCATAAGCAAGGCGGAGATAGGGACTGATTTGAAATTGGTTTATTTGCAGGTTAGTAGCCCAAAGGAAACCAATCTCCAGGCGGTCTAGTAAGTCGTCGATTATTTGATTTGATTTAGTTACATGGTACGCAATTGATAATTCTAAAGAGGATGAAGCGCTGCCAATTGAGAATCCTTTGCCAACTGCAAGAATTGGGGTTATTTGATGATAGGTTTTTTCCATATTGTTGTTGGGGGAAAAATCCAGCATTACTCCAATACCAGCTCTGAAGGTCCAGCCTTGGTCAAATTGAAAAAAAGCATTGGGTCCAAATTGTAAGGTATCAAAATCTAATAGATCAATATCATCATCACCAAAATGAGAAAATTTGGAGTATCCGAGAGAAAATAAGGGAGAAAAAGCTACACCTCCCAAGTCATAGGCTCCCAGGAGAAAAAAATTATTTAGAGAGTTTTCCCATATACCCGCCGATTCTCGACCGACTCCACTACTTGCAGATGCTGCATTGTTCGTGTGATAAATTCTAGATGAAAACCCCAAATGATAACCAAACCCTTTGTCTTTTACCTCTACAGGTCGCTGTAGTCCCAGGTCACTTTCGATAAACTCAGAATTATTATTCTTCTCTTGAGTTCTAACAATTTGTGAGGGAAGTTCACTTTGCTGACCCCTAAAAAGGCTTTCACTCTTGCTTTGTCCCCATGATTCAAAACTAAAAATGAGTGCAGAAAAAACAAAAATACTCACCCTTGCAGAAATGCATTCAAGAACTGGCAAAGAATTTAAAGATGATCGGAACATATTTTAATTATTTGAGCGAATCTTGATGGCAGGTGAAGAGCCCAATGATTTTCTCGAAGTTCTCTGATCGCTATGAAAGAACCCTTGATTAACAGAGTCAGCTCCATGATAGACATTTTTTATAAAATTAACATGTCCAATTTTTCTGTTTTCATGCCCAAATGTAGGGTAGCCTAATTTACTTTTAAGCATTACTTCAGACGAGCCGGGGAATTTGATATTTTTAAGGTCAATCGTATTGGCATCCATATATATTTCTCTGACATTTCCACCAAAGCCTAGTCCATTTACTGCTATTCTATCATGGGCATACATATAGATTTTTCCAGATTCCTGACTGGTTCCAGCAGAAAGCTCGTTTAGTTGTAATACAGTTTCAATATTGTTTTCGGAGAATTCTACACTTTCATCGAAACGGGTTGATAAAATTTTGAGTTCGCTCAGTGAACCAATGGCTAAGTAACCGTTTGTGGAAACATCCACATCAACTAATTCCATAATATCGCTAGATCCAATTCCCATATCTTTGCCTTCGTTGGTTATTTTTAAGGGCGAAGGTGAGAAGGCAGGTTTGATTGGATTTGACCCAAGAAAAATAGGATCATCTATTTCATTCAAATATTTCTGGGCGAATTCGTTGTCGAAGTAGTCTGTAATTGATTTAGACCTGAAATGGACATCGTCAGCGGCTCCAATTGAAATAGCTTGTTTCGAGTTTTTGGAGTTCTTGAAAGTTAAATTACCTTTGATTACCAAATCTTTAGCAGCAGCAAATGCAACAACTTGATTTTCGCCTGAAGAATCAAGAGTAGAAACATCGAGTTCAGCATTATTTTCAAAAGTGACTTCAGATCCTACAATTGCTGTTAAACGGTCAATTTCAAGACTCAGATCGTCTAGGTTGCTACCAGGATCTACAGAAAAAGATCTGGTACCAAGAATAGAGCCATTAACGGGTTGTCCGTTGATTACATCTCCGGGTTTAATTTTTCCGCTGGAAATTTTATTAAGGTAGTCCAAATTGGAAAGTTTCTTCCTGCCGCCAAGGAGTTCGATAATTTCGGTTCCTAAGCTTGAGATTGATTGATTATCGCTGTTAAATTTTGCTTCTCCTAGAGCCCCAAATTTCACAAGCAGTAAACCGAACTCATAAGCATATGGGTTTTGAGTAAATTCATAGACCAGGTCTGATGCTTTCCAAGTATTGGCAGACGGTAAATTATAATTAAGATTAATTTCAGATAGGAAAATTCTAGCAAAACCAATCGCACTTTGAAGCGCATCATTTATGCCTTCATCGTACGAGTAACCCAAGCCGAGTTGCTCCATAAATACTTGAAGGGCAAGGGCATCAATGATTTTAT
>MDTE01117746.1_pt1 | contig 16216 bp, 12 predicted proteins | sample 811231 | NCBI WGS metagenome assembly MDTE01 (sample SAMN05326651, study PRJNA326480) | marine metagenome | isolation source: seawater | place: Indian Ocean: Red Sea | collected 2010
AGCAGGGTCGGACTCGCTTGTATCATGAGCCTCCACTGTCCAGGCTCCATGCGATTATGACGGAAGAGTTTCAGGGGAGTAACCCTCCCGATCTATTGATCGGAAATTCGCAGGCCTTTGAGGCCTCCGCTTTCGAATGGCCAACCTTCCTTGAGTTTGGTTATCCGAGCTATCGAACCAGCCAGGTCTTCGACGCTCCATTCCTCGGATTTCGGGGTGCGCTCTGGTTTCTTGGGGAGGTCGCCAATCGGATTGGTCTTCTTGAGACGATGGCACCGTTTCGTAAAAAACCTCAGACTGCACCTGAATTTGACGTTCGAGGGCTGCTGCGAAAACAGTCGTAGACCCCGGGCTATAGCTCATGACTTTTGTATATGAGCGTGCTACACCACGACCATGGTTGCAACCAATCAACAGACAGACACGGTAGCAAATACCCCTCGTGTCAGTGCCGTATTGGCCGCTTATAATGAGGCTCTATCGATTGATCAGGTCATTCACGCCGTACGTTCGGCGACACCAAATCTATGCGAAGTTCTGGTGGTTGATGACGGGTCGGTGGATGGGACGGCAGCCGTGGCCGAAGAGGCTGGTGCTCGAGTAATTCGCCATATCCGAAATGAGGGTAAAGGCGTGGCACTGCGCACAGGAATTCAAGAAGCCCAGGGCGAAGTGGTTCTGTTCATCGATGCTGACGGGCAAGACGATCCCAACGAGATCCCCAGATTGTTCGAGGCGTTGACTCCACAGACAGATCTGGTCATTGGCTCGCGCTTTCTTGGGCGATTTGAAAAGGGCGCTATCGGCCCTCTGAACTATATGGGCAATCGAACGATTACCTGGCTTTTTGACCGGATCTTCAAGGCCCGTCTTACGGATACGCAGGCTGGTTTTCGGGTGCTTCGAAAGGATGCTCTCGGCGCCGATCGATTACGATCGAAGACCTATGAGATTGAGACAGAGATGACCGCCCAGGTACTAGAGAATGGTGGGACAGTGGTTGAGGTTCCCGTCTCTCGTTATGCGCGAACGGCAGGAAAGACATCCTTTCAGCGAATCCCCCATGGGATGCGCATTGTGTGGACCATGGTTTCGATTCGAGCTCGAAACCTGGCCAAGAAAGAGGAGTGAGGGCCGTGCAGTTGTGGCGCTTGGAACCACTTGTTCGGCAGCAACATGAGGCCCATCAATTATGGGGACCGAAGCTCGACGACGCGGTAGCCTGGTTACAGAGCCCGGCTGTCCTTAAGGACGATGGGCCCGTCCTATCCTGGTCTAATGTGGACCATCCCGGCTACCCCTATCCGGAAGCGGCCGGTCTGTGGCTGGCGGCGTATCCATGGTTCCTCAGTTGGGGAACTCCGGATGCATTGCCCGCTCTGAACCAGCGGGCGGATCGAGTCGCTCAATGGCTTTGTGAGGAGCTCTCTCCAGTGGGCGGTGTGGGACGCGATGGATACGATTACGTCTTTGATACGGCCGTCGGCCTGGCGGGCCTGTTACGCTATTCTCAGGCGCGCCAACCCGCCGGCACCGTAGCCTCTCGTGTGAACGATGCCATCACAGCGTCCTACGGTTTTGTGCAAAGAGCCCTACAGGATCGGGTGGCGATGAGCCCAGAGGCTTCGTCGGATCGTTGGTCGCAACGGTTTGGCTCGCACCAGCTCAAATGCACATTGGCGTTAGAGCTATATGCCAATCGGATGGGTTCAATCCCGGAGAACCCGGCCTCATTGACGGAGCTGGCAAATGGGATCTCTTCGGTTATCACGGAGTCGGACCCCGTATATGTGCACGGACTTTGCTATGCCCTGGAAGGGTTGGCCGTTCGTACCATGCACCGCAATGGCTCGCAGGATAGTCGGATCTTCTCGCTCTTGGAACAGTTGGTGGCGATGCAGGATCCTACCGGTGGAATCGCCGCGTTCATTCACGAAGGGCGGGGGCTCGGACCGTGTCGCTCCGATGCGACGGCGCAGCTGATTCGCCTCTGGTGCCTGGTGGACCCGAACCGATACCAGGGGCCCATACGGTCTGCTCTTCAATTTCTGAAGGATATGCAAGCACCCTGTGGTGGTATTCGGTATGAGCCGGGCTCGAACGATATCAACACCTGGTCGACCCTGTTCACGGTGCAAGCTGTAGATGCCTATGTTCGAGGCGGTCTTCGTCCATTGGAGCTTCTATGAGCAATATCCTTGTCGTATTTGGGACGCGTCCTGAGGCGATCAAGCTCTGGCCCGTCGTACACGCGCTTCGAGAGGATCCGGAGCTCAACGTGCGGGTCGTTCATACGGGCCAACATCGTGAGTTGACCAACGACGTGCTGCAAAGCGTGGGACTAGAGGTCGATCATTTTTTGCGGCATATGGAGGAGGAACAAGATCTCTCCAATCGGCTCAGCGCGATCCTGAGTTCTCTGAACAGTGCCTATGATGAGCTGGGCTGGGATGTGGATGCGGTTCTTGTGCAAGGCGACACCCTCTCGACCATGGCTGGTGCCTTCTTTGGGTTTTACCGGAGCCTGCCCGTTGTTCACGTAGAGGCGGGGCTTCGCACCCATTGTCTGGATGAGCCGTATCCAGAGGAGTTTCATCGCCAGACAATCGCGCAGATCGCCCAGCTTCATCTGGCGCCGACCGAGCAGGCGGCGACAAACCTGCGGGCCGAGTCGGTTCCCGACGACCAGATCGTGGTGACGGGTAATACGGGGGTTGATGCCCTCTGGAAGATGATGGCTCGTATTGAGGCTCCATCCTGGGGGGATGCGCTCCCCGAAGACTTTGGGGTTGTTACGATTCACCGGCGTGAACACCAGGGAATGCTCGCAACACAGATCGCCAATGGGATTGCTTGCGGGCAACGCACAATCGATCTGCCGTTGGTGGTCATTCTTCACCCCAACCCGGAGGTCTCAGGCTACCTTCAAGACGTCTTTGATCCCCTGGAAGGCATTCGGTGTGTAGAGCCCGTATCGTATCCACAGATGGTGTGGTTACAGAAGAAAGCCCGTCTTGTGATCACCGACTCTGGTGGACTGCAAGAGGAGTGCACCACATTGGGAACGCCTGTGGTTGTGGTTCGGAATTATACCGATCGACCCGAGGCGGTTGAGCACGGCCTGGCACAGGTATGTGGAACCCAGGTCGAACGAATTGCCCGCGGTATGCAGGATGTATTACAGAGCGCTCCGAAGGGTGATGTGAGCACAGTCTTCGGCGACGGTGGTGCCTCGGAACGTATCGTCACGTCCCTGAAAGAGCACCTCAATCGGTGGGCTGCCTCACAATAAAGGGCCCGATGGCCAGAATGTCGAGACGACTCTGTCGGAAGGCGTCGATGGCGTTCTCGGGCGTACAGACAATGGGCTCGGAGTGCATATTGAACGAGGTGTTTACCAGGCAGGGGATGCCGGTTCGTTCAAAGAAATGACGGATAATATCGTAGGTCCTTGCGTTGGCCTCTCTAGAGATAAACTGTGGACGGGCGGTACCGTCGATATGGACAACCCCAGGTGCCTTCTCCTGAAAGCCGGGTTGGGCGTCAAAGGTCATGGTCATATAGCGACCCGCCAGTATTCCTCCGTCGACCCGATGGAAACATGTGGCGGCTTCTTCCTCCAGGACCACGGGCGCAAAAGGCATGAATTCACTTCGCTGGAGTCGCTCGTTCAACCAATCGTTTACGGCCGGATCATCCGGGCGATAAAAAATCGACCGATTGCCCAGAGCGCGTAGGCCATATTCCATTCGACCATGGTAATGGCCAACGACCTTGCCGTCGCAGAGAACGTCTGCAATCGCCGCGGCCGGATCGTCGGGCCGCTCGAAGTCCAGCTCGGCTGCGTGTAATGCGGCAACGATCTCTTCTTCGCTGAACCCCGGACCCAGGTAGATATTGGGTAGAGGTTGGTTGGTGGCCAGACCCTGCTCTCCAAGATAGGCGAGGCCTGCCCCCATGCTGATCCCCTGATCGGTCATGGCTGGGTGCACATAGATGTTTTCCACCCCCTCCAGATCGAGAATCCGTTGGTTCAACACCACATTGGCGAAGGTTCCGCCGGCGAGCACGACGTTGGAATGCCCGGTCCGTTTGATGGCGTGTTCCACATAGGCGACCATCACATCTTCGAGTCGTTTTTGTGCGGCTGCGGCCACATCTCGTGGCTCGAGAGCAGCCAACTCTCGATACGGACCCTTTCGCTTTCGCCGAAGGAGTAGCTCGGGGAGATGAAACCGCTCTTTGGAGGGGTGGAGCTGAAAGAGTCGCTCCATATAGGGGTAGCCGGGCTCCGGATCGCCGTAGGAGGCGAGCCCGGTCACTTTGCCGGCCATGAGGTTATGGTAGCCCAGAAATTGGGCGACCTCTCCATAAAACTGACCGGGGGATTGATGAGCCGGTGAGCCATAGAGAAAGGAGCAACGCCCGTCTGCGCAGGAAAAGACCTTCGACGAGTAGCCATCGCCCATATTGTCGGAGGTGATGGCGACGGCGTTTTCCATGCCACTGGTCAGATAGGCGGAATAGGCGTGTGCCGTATGATGGTCCACAAAGGGGGCGAGTCTGGGGACCTTGCGTCGTAGAGGTTCCCGGCCGAGCCATTGGGCTATCCAGCCCAGGGGGCGAACCGACGCGAGGGCTCCCTGAAAATACAAGTATGCTTTATGGGCGAGACCAAAATAGTCATGGTCTCCATCCTGTACGAGGTTTGGTGTGAGCCGTGGCAGGAAATGGGTTTGGTTTCCGGCGACGACTACATCGACATCGTCGAGTTCAATACCGGCGAAGTCCAGACAAGCCTGGACCGCATGCTTCGGGAAACCAGCCGCGAAACGCACTCGCGTCAGGCGTTCCTCTGCCACCGCGAAGACCGGCGTACCATGGTGGAACAAGGTCGCGTTGGCGTTTGAGTCCTCGTGGATGCTCAAGATCCATTCGTCGGGGCGCTTGGCTGTAACCATACTCGGTTCTCGGGACTCGTGTCGGGTAGGATGGGCTTCGAGCATAGGCAAGGTCGGTCGTGCTTGCAATCCCGGCCCAAAAGAACGCGCATTGATTGCTATCTCGCCCCTGCGCTACAGTGGTTGAGCATAGTGTGGAGCATTGTCTTGGAATCCGATCCTATCAGCGGCCAGGGGGCGTCCCGGTCATTCAACTACTGGTTGATGGCGGCGACGGCGCTGACTTTTGTGATGGCCCTCTTCCGATTTGATGGGCCAGTCAAAGGTTATTGGGACACCTACATAACGGCCCCCGCCATGTTTATGACGGGAAACCCTGCGACATTTGTACGGGATGGGCAGCCGCCCCAGACGGCCGAACTTCGAGGCGTTCTACCGGACGATCTGAAATCGGAGGCCTGCGGTAAGCCGTGTGCTCCGGACGAGAATTGCATCCGTAGCGGCGACGAAAACCGCTGCGCGCCTCGCGTGGCCGCGGGATGTGGCTGTAACGATGCTGTGGAGACCTGTGTTCAGATGGAGGGGCAGTCGCGCTGTGTGGCTCGCGCACCTCCGTCCTATGGGATCATTACAAAGGACCAGCGTGTGGGTGGGGGCATAACCGCGTCGGTCTTCTTTTTGTTCTTCGGGGTGTTGGGCTTCCGCATTCTATTCGCTCTCTGCCTGGCCTTGATTGTACCGCTGACAGTTCTGGTTATACGGCGCCTGGATGGAGTATCGGATTGGATAGGTCTCGCCGCTGGCCTGGCCCTGGCCTGGAATCCCTTCATGCTCAGTGTGGATCGGTTGAACGCCAACCTCTTTGTGGTTCCTTTGATCCTCATGCTGTTGGAGCTCTGTTTTCGGCCTCGTGTGCCCTGGATATGGGTTGGGGTTGTTCTGGGTTTGATCGCCGGGCTGCGCAATGCAGGGATCTGCTTTGTACCCGCCCTGTTCTATTGGGCGATGACGGTCGACTCCCCAACGGATTGGCGGGAACGGATCCGTCGCCTGGTATCGATCGCGTCGGGGACCTTGCTGCTATTGCTGCCGATCTTCGCCTGGAAGTTCTATGCCTATGGTGATCCCTTTATCCACCCAAGCCAGTATGCCCATTACCAGGGCTTTCGGCCGGAGTTTGCCCATAGCCTATTTGGTATCGATTTCCGTTTTAATGGCCTCTTCAACTGGCCTCTTCACGACAGCCTGGTTCGCACGCCGCACTTCGCTTTTCCCACCTATATGCTCTTTCCATTGGTGATTATACGTTCGTTCGGGATTGTGCTGACTGGCTTGATGATACTGGGGCTCGTGTCGCTCTGGCGCGATGACCGCAAACGTTGTGCGTTTCTTCTCCTCTGGATCGGGGTGGTCTACATTCTCTTCGGTCCGCAGGAGAATTGGGAGGAGGTAAAGATGACCTTCGCCCTTCTTATGTTTCCCATATGGACCATTTTTCTTGCCGTGGGGCTTCGATGGGCATGGCGCCCCTGGGATCGTAGACGAGTGATCGCGTTCGCGGTGACCTGTTGTAGCGTATTTGCTGTGGTCCGAGCTGCACGATATGTGCGGGTTCCGGCCGATCACCGTTGGTACCAACGCTTTCCGAACGCCGATATGGAACGTAATCCTGACGCCCATGCGGGTTTAGCGGCCAACAAAAGGAACGACGCCATATATTTCGAGAGTTACGAGACCCCTTCGGAGATCGCTCGTGAACGTCGCAAGCTGACGGCGGGCTATCTCTGGCCCGCTCCATATCTACCTTTATCCTGGGACCTGCGCCGAGAAGGCGGAGAGATGGGTTCCGAATATGGTCAGCGTTCGTTGGAGATTCTGGCAGTCTGGGATGATATCTACGACCAACGGGAAGACCCATGACCACGGCATCTCTTAAGATCACATTGATTCGAACGTCCTGTCTCCTCATACAGTACGATCGTTGGAATCTACTTACGGACCCATGGTTTGGTTCTTCGATGCGCGGGCTCCCCGTGTTTCGGAAACCAGGAGTCGCCCTCGCAGATCTACCACCGATCGATGTGGTCGTTGCGTCTCATCTTCACCGTGATCATTTCGATAGGGAGGCGGTTGCATCCCTGGCTACGGACGACACCGTGATCTTGGGGCCCTATGGAACGAAACGACACTGTCGGTCGATTCCAGGAGCCAATGTTCGGGAACTCGACCCCTGGGAGCGAACAGAAGTGGGCGAGCTCGGCTTTATGGCGACTCCAGCTCTACATACGGGACCGCCTCCACAGGAGATCAACTACATCCTGGAGCTTGGGCCCTGGCGGCTCTTCTTCGGCGGTGACGCGCGATTTAGCAGCGCGTTTTCTGAGATCGCTGCGCGCGTCGAATCGATCCATATCGCGCTATTACCGATTGGTGGGACCCTGATCTTTGGGCATCGAACCACCATGGGACCAGCCGATGCTGTCCGAGCTGCATCCGTCTTGCGGCCCGCTGTGGTCGTGCCCATTCATGAAGGCGGCGAGTGGATGAGCGTGCCCCCCGCGAGCTGGCATCCGGGGCGATTCACAGACTTTGCGGCGCTTTTGGAGCAATCCGATAGTGGGGCCGTGCCCGAAGTTCTAGAGCCGGGACAACCCTTCGAGTTCCAATGGAGTAGTATGGAATGACGGGTTTTATCCTTCTAGATGTTCTACTGTTTCTTTATGCGATCGTATTACCTGGATACGTGATCGTACGAGAGGTGTTGAAAGAGTCGGATGCTCTCACCTGTTTGGTCCTGGGTACGACCCTGGCCGTATTCGCGATTCCCCTTCTTACCTTCGGTTTCGCGATGGTTTTTCGAACCAATATGCAGCTCTGGCTTTTCCTGGTGGTGGCGACTCTCGGATGGGGGGTTCCTCTGTTGATGCGTCGACTCGTTCTCAAGTCGAATGGTTCCGAGCCATAGAGGCCTTTTCGTTCTTGTCTGGGCTTGCTAGTCTATTCGAACTTCTGGAATCCTCCACGCTGGGCAGGGAGTTCATCGGTGAAGGTTCGTTCGACGTTTCGGGTGGTGAATACGGTCGGTAGTACCTGGTTTGTAAGACCTCGTACTCCCGGGCGATTGGTTATGGCCGTCACGCGTCGGTGTAATCTTCGCTGCTCCATGTGCCACACCTATGATCTCGAACCCGGTGACGAGCTATCAGCGGATGAGATCGGCTCCTTATGTGCGACGATTCCAAATCTGACATGGCTGGATGTAACGGGTGGAGAGATCTTTCTGCGAAAGGATATAGCGGAGGTCTTTGACGCCATCCTGGCGAATAGTCCCCGCCTGGCCGTATTACACTTTCCGACCAACGGATGGTTTGGGGACCGGGTCCTGGAAGTGATCAAGCGTATCATCTCCCAGCGTCCAGACCTGGATGTTTTGATTACGGTAAGCCTGGATGGGCCCAAGTCTTTGCATGATCAGATCCGGGGCCAGGAGGGCTCGTTTCAACGTGCACTCGACACCTTCCAAAGGATACGGAATCTGGCGGGAGTCGAGGCGTATATTGGCACGACGGTTAGTCGTATGAATGAACAAGCCATGGACGCAATGGAGCAGGAATTACGTCGAGCGATTCCCGATTTCAACCAGCGACTCTGGCATAAGAATTGGTTGCAGATTTCAGAGCATTTCTTTGGCAACGCGAGTGATGTAGAGAGCCAGCCTGCCAACGGTGCGGCGCTCGCCGCGTCCCACCGAGCCAGTCGCGGTATTCCGCGAAGCGCTGTGGATCTGATGGAGTGGGCCTTTCTCGTGAACCTCGAGTCCTATCTTAAGGGTGATCGACTGGGCTTCTCCTGCCAGGCTCTCCATGGGTCGGCTTTCGTCTCGGCCGACGGTTTCCTATACCCCTGCCATGTATACGATCGTCCCCTGGGTAATCTTCGCGACTGGGATCTGAACCTTGCAGCGTTATGGTCTTCGGCAGAGGTCATCGAGGCACGGAAGGATGTGGAGGAGCTCGCCTGTGGCGGCTGCTTTACACCTTGTGAAGCCTATCCCGCCATCGCCGGCAGCCCGCTCAAAGCAGGGCTTCGCACTCTGCAGCGCGCCGTAACGAATGCGGCACGACGGGTTCGAATATGAGCTCTGAGTCGACAGTTTTCCGCAGGATCCTGGGAATCTGGGATGGCCACGACGCTGGTGCTGCCCTGGTGGAGGACGGTCGAGTTGTGGCTGCGGTATCCGAAGAGCGATTTACGCGGATCAAGCGACAAGGAGGCTTTCCTGTTCATTCTGTGGCCGAGGTCCTTCGACTCGGAGGATGCGGAGTATCGGATATAGAGGGGATCGCGGTAGCGGGGCAGCAAGGACGCCTTCCGGCCCGTGTATTTGATATGTCCTATCAGCGAATGGATCCGGGACAAGTAGACCCGTTATCGTCCGCATCACGGGCTTATGCGGGGTACCAGAATCATATCGCAGGTTTGCCAGTAATTCGCCGCCTGGAAGACTGGGGCTCCCAGTTCATGTTGAGTCGTCGATTGGCTCATTTAGGGTTCCAGAACGCACATCTTCAACTAATCGACCACCATATCGCCCACGCGGCCACGGCTATTGCGGCTCTTGAAACCAGTGCCCGCCCCGCCCTGGTTGTGACGATGGACGGGTATGGCGATGGACGATCGGTCACCGTATGGCGTTACGATACCGAAGGAGCCCATCTACTCTATGCGGCCGGAGCCAATGCGTCCTTTGCTTTATTATATGGGGCATTGACCCGACAGTTGGGATTTCGCGAAGGCGAAGAAGGAAAATTAACTGGCTTATCGGCACGTGCAACGGGACAGCGGAACCTCAACCTTCGGCCCTTTCTGAGTCAGGAAAAGGGAGCGTTACAACTGGACCGAACACGTGCCTTCGCGACCTTGAAGCGGGCCCATGATGATGGTGTTGCAGAGGCCGATCTGGCCCACGCTCTACAGAGCTCCCTGGAGGAGGCCGTGGTAGCCTTTATCAAGGTGTATCTACGGCGCACGGGCCTTCGTAATCTGGCGGTTTCTGGCGGATTGTTCGCCAACGTCGCATTGAATGGTCGTCTCGCTGCTCTCGATCTTGCTAGTTTTGCCGTGGCTCCAGCGATGACCGACCAGGGGCTCTGCGTGGGAGCGGCATTGCAGATGGCGGGCCAGACCCACGCATCACCGATGCCTCATATTCGATTGGGTAGCCCTATCGACGGGAACGAAGTCGATCCGGCCCAGATTGCACAATTACTGGCCAATGGCGACGTCATTGGGGTGGCTCGAGGCGCGATGGAGTTTGGTCCCAGAGCGCTGGGATGTCGCTCGATACTCTTTGATCCGCGCAACCCTGCTCTCGCCAAACGCCTGGGCGAGCGGCTTAAGCGGGAGTCCTTTATGCCCTTTGGTCCGATACTATGTGACCAGGATTATAACTCGATGTTTGACATCCCAAGGGCGCGGATTGATCGGTCTAGCCGGGAGATGACCCTTGCCATTCCCGTGTCTTCGGAGATGCAGGAGCTCGCACCAAGCGCCATTCATGTGGATGGTACCGCTCGGCCGCAGGTCGTCGACGAAAACGAGGATCCCTGGCTCCACGAAGTTCTAACGCACTTTCGAGGGCTTACTCGCTGCCCGATGTTGGTGAACACCAGCTTTAACCGTCATCGAGAGCCCATCGTACGAAGTGGGCGCGAAGCGTTGGATTCCGCATTGGCCATTGGTTTGGACGCAGTGGTTATCGGCGGCGAATTGCAAAGGTTCGAACAACCACCCATCGGCCACCAGGCGCAGGGGGCACAACTATAATGCAGTTCTGGTGGAACCTGTTGCCACTACCAGTCCAGGACATGGTGGCCATTATAGTCTATGTGTTGTTCCCAGGACTTCTATTAGCTCGACTCTTTGTGAAAGAAGCCAAGTTTGAGCATTGGTTCGCTTCTGTGACCTTGATTGGTTTGGTTGTGCCTGCGGTAACGACCTTCTCGGTGGCTCTGGTGACCAGGCGCCATGTGGACTGGGTGGTCTTGACCGGCTGTACGTTGATCATCGTGGCCCTCGCCATCGGCATCTTATTTCGTAGAGGGCGGCGTTGGATGCACTGGCGACTTCCCAAGCTCGATCGGCCGGGACGGTATGCGATGATTTTGATGGCGGTGACCCTGGTGGTCTATCTGGTCAACTACGATCGGCGCCATTTTGGATATGGCTGTGTCCACAGCGTGGTGATGATGTCGATGACGCCCGACGCCTATCCCACAGGAGATATGGCCCCCGTCCATGATGGGCCTCCCACCATGGACCTCATCGATAAACAGGGGGTTGGGCAGCGATACGGAACCACCGCGATGATTGCGCCCCATGTGAGCTATCTTGGGTTCTGGGGCTTTCGCTGGATCTACGCCGCTCTGGCAGCTATGGGGGCGCTACATGCCTTCCTCCTGGCCCTACAACTCGGTCGTGGTCGAATCTGGTTGGGGGTGGCTGGCTGGGCCTTTGCGACGTTCCATCCGCAGGTCGCCCGGATCACGCTTCTCGACGAGAATTTCATGTCCTTCCATTTGGGACTGGCAGCTCTATATCACCTCTTGCGGCAGCCCTCGTGCCCTGTTGTAGCCGGGGTAGGTGCTGGGGCGGCGATCGGCATCCGTCATATCAGTCTGGGCCTGATCCCTGCCGGCTGGATACTACTGTTTCGAAAGCGAGAGGATTGGAAGAAGGTAGCCGCGTATACGTTCACAGCTCTGATGATCAACACCCCTGTAATCCTTCATCATGAGGCGACGTACGGTACTGTATTTACTCACCCACATTTTGAAGATGAGAACCGGGCTGAAGATGAGCAGGGCTACCCCATTCGACTGGACTACGACCTTCTCGGCGTGGACTGGAAATACGCCGGTCTATTGAATTGGCCCATTCAATCGGAATTAACCCGGACGCCATACAACCCCCTACCGACACTGCTCTATCATCCTGTGAATCTTGTGGATCACCAGGGGGTTCTGGTCACCGCATTGGTTCTACTTGGGGTGTGGATGTTGGTGCGATTACGAAGACGCCTTTTCTGGGCCCTGGCCATGTGGGTTGTACCGCCCCTGCTTCTTCTGGCGGTTCTCGAAAATTGGATGGACCCAGTAAAGATGGGGCTCTATGTCACCCTTTTCCCGGGCCTTTTACTGTGTTTTGTTCTTGGACTATCCGAGGCCCGAAGACGATGGGTTACGGTACTTGTTTTGTCGGTTGTGACCCTGATCTCGGTCAAGTGGGCTGCGTCCGTTCGCGTTCCACCGGACCCCAACTTCAAGACGCTCTTTCCTGATATTCGTGCTGAGCACCCCGACTATTTTGCGTGGTCTCGTCGTGGTGTAGGGGTAGGCAACCTATTCCCTGATTTCTCACGAATTGAGGGATACGGCTCGTTCCAAACCTTCGACCGTATCGGAGATGTCTTCGATGAGCTTGGCGATAGGCGCTTTGTACGACCAGCGCCCAAAGGGAAGGTCGGCTCCGAAGGTGTGACTGTAAAGCTTGCGATGGAGACTCCCTGGGTAGGCCGGAGAGATTTTCTGTCCTCTGCCACTTCTGCCGACGATGTGATTGATTTAATGACTCCTGGTGCAGCCTACGAGATTGATGGCTGGTCCCTGGGCTGGAGTGATCTGCCCGCGAGCTTACGTATGGTGCATCACGAGAATGGAGTGATTGGAATCTTCCTTCGATTCCATGAGCAACCCTTTGGAGATTTCCGGACCGCTCATTTCGACCAGGCCCCCGCCGTACGGCCCGAACGCATCGAATTGGCCGTACCAAAGACCGGTTCACTGCATCTAAGGATCCCACTTGGTGCTCGCATTCGACTTGTGGAGACCGTCAATATGCACGATGGCTTATTTCTGGTCTGGAAGGGCCGAGCCTCGGCACGTGCCGTTCGTCTTTACCCGGGTCGTCGAATGTTTCATAACTGAGCACAAAGGGAGTTTCGGTTGCTAACTGGGTTGGGAAATCTCGTATATGTGCTGGGGAGCTGGGTTCTTTGTTTCCTGCTACCAGGGTGTCTACTGGCCAGCTTGGCAACCCGACGCTTTACGAACGCTTCGATCACCGCATCTCTCGCCCTCTGTTGGGGGTTTTCCCTCTTCTTTATTCCAGCGGTCCTATTCGCGGTTGCAGCGGCTGTACAGCTCCCGATCACCTATGGTTTTACCCTCGGATTGACCGCGCTCTGGCTGGGTCTGGGTTACCGTCATCTATCGTCGGTGGCGGCGTTCATGAAACGACTGTTGGAGTCTTCTCGGTGGCGGGAGATGGCGTCCGAACATCGTTGGTTGCTGGCTCTGGTGACCGTCGCCTTTTTGTACCAGTTGCTCTTTTTCGACACGGGTTTTCATTATCTATGCACCTACAAACCGGTGGCCATCGCCTCTGGTTATGGCGAGATGGTTGGGCATACGGGTGCCAACACGAACTTCTGGTATGAAGGCCACCAGCGATGGGGGGTGTCCGCCCTTCTGTCACCAGCCTATTCCCTGTTCGGCTATATTGGTCTACGCATCTTCTGGGGCGATCTCTTTGCCTTCATTCCGTTGGCCGCCTGGGTTGTCGCGAGGCGTACCGGGTTGTCTCGATCAGGAGCATTGGCGACGAGCGCAATCGCAGCGCTGCTCCCCTGGGTGGCCGGTGCGGCCGATCAGAATCGGGTTGTATTAGCGCTAACCTTCTTTGTGGCGTTAATCCTGGTTCTGAAGGACTGGGCACCTCTGTTCTTTGGCTTTGCCCTGGGTCTTTTATTGGCGGCGGAGCCGGTAGCCATTCTAGGGGTCATCGTGTTTGGGCTGGCTTTACGAAGGCGATTGGAATGGACCGGCAGCGATCTTCTGTATTTTCTAGCCGGTGTGACTCTGGGGCTGGGGCCAGCCTTATTACGCTATAAGCTCGCGTATGGATCGTTCTTTTTCCATGAGCACTTCACCTATGTCCCCGCGGTCCCCTACGAGATAATGGGCATGACAGTGTCCTTTCCCGGCTTTCTGAATTGGCCTCTGGCAGATGAGTTGTTGCGGTCACCGTTCAATGCGTTGCCCAATCTGGCCATTGTTCCATTGATGCTTCTGCGGCAGTTTGGGTTGATCGCATTTGTCGTCGTCTGTTTTGGGGCTGTAGATGGATTCCGTAAGCGCAAGCTCTGGGCGATTACATGGGCCTATGCGATCCCCATTCTTATCTTTCTCAGCTTGAACGAAAACTGGGTGGAGCGGGACAAATGGGATATCGCGATCATGGCTTTTCTTCCCATGTATCTGGCCTTTGGTGCTGGCTTTGAATGGCTCTATAGTCAAGGGAAGAAAGCCATTGTGTTCCTGGCGCTGGGAGTGGGGATAAGCTTTGGTATGCACCAGGCATTAAACAGCCTCGATGCGCAGGCCGATACCCGGATGTGGGCTTCCTATGAACGTCTTGCGGACCGCCTGGAAGCGGAAGAGAAGCCCTCGAGCTGGGCGCGACTACCGGCCGAAGATACGGCGTATCTCGAAGTGGAGAGGCAGTACTTTCAAGAGGTGCATCTATTGCCGGGGATCCATCGTGAGATTGGAACACGGCACCGGGCCAATTTATCGCCCCATGATTTGATCAGTCGGATACGACTCCTGCGAAAGGAGCTGGGTTCGCTCTACTATAATCTGGCCGCTAAAACCTCCTCGACGAGTCTACAACCGTCCGATGCCGTCGGTGCTATTCGTTGGAATCTCCAATACGCGCCCACGCAGGGGTTGTTGCCGGATGGGTTGAGCCAGCTACCCATTGGAGTCTGTGCGGAAGGGGAAAAAGGCGTTGTGATCGCGGATGCCAGTCCACATTTCTTCACAGTAGAATGGAGCGATCAGCCGATCTCCGTCATGTTTCAGTCGGATCCACTCCGAAACCTTTCGGCCATTATCGTGCAACGACGAACCAAGATGAAGGTTCCATCGCAGGTCGAGAAAGCCCAATGCCTACAGTTTCCTGTGGTGCGTGGGCATACGGTTCTTTTTGTTGATCAGATCTCGATTGAGCCAAGTCGCGCGTATTCGTATCGGGTTGTCCAACACGATCCCGAAACTCTGGATCTACGCTTACTGACACGTTGAGGTATACGGTATTGGCGCATCACGGATCCACGTCATATGATTTGGGGCATGGTTGTCACCAAGACTGCAATGGGGTGGTAGTGCCCTTTTCATGGAACCGATGAGAAAATGACCAATTCGGACAGCAAGCCGACCTATATTCTGGGTATTTCGGCCTTCTATCATGACGCAGCAGCCGCATTGCTGCGGGATGGTGTTGTGGTCGCGGCGGCGCAGGAGGAGCGCTTTAGTCGATGTAAGGGAGATGCTTCCTTTCCTCATGAGGCGATTGCCTACTGCCTGGGTGCAGCTCAGATCGATGTGGATATGGTGGACCATGTGGTTTTCTACGAGAAACCGTGGCTTCATTTTGAGCGTCTTCTGGAGACCCATTTGTGCTCGGCTCCCTTGGGGTACCGTGCATTTCTTACCGCCATGCCCTCATGGCTGACAAAGAAGCTATTTCTACGACGCGCCATACGGCGTGAACTGAAAAGTCGGGTTCCCATCCTCTTTTGTGAACATCATGAGAGCCATATGGCAGCCGCGTTCTATCCATCTCCCTTTGAAGAGGCTGCGATCTTAACCGTCGATGGCGTTGGGGAATGGGCGACGACATCGTATGGACAAGGGCAAGGGGCTGCGTTCCAGGTGCTCGGGGAGCTTCACTTTCCGCATTCGGTAGGGCTTCTCTATTCTGCGTTCACCGCCTACCTTGGTTTTCGGGTAAACAACGGCGAATACAAGGTCATGGGATTGGCCCCATACGGTGAGCCGGTCTATGTGGATCGCATCCTGGAAGAGTTGGTCGACCTTCGCCCAGACGGCTCGTTCCGGCTCAATATGCGCTATTTCGACTATATGCGGAATCTTCGAATGACCAACCGCCATTTTGAAGAACTCTTCGATGGTCCCACTCGGGTCCCAGAGAGTGAGATTACCCAACGGCATATGAATATAGCGCGCTCTCTTCAGGTTGTGACCGAGGAGATCCTGTTACGAATGGTTCGTCATGTTCATGAGCAGACGAACCAGCGGCGCCTTGTGCTGGGCGGAGGTGTCGCTCTGAATTGTGTGGCGAACGGACGGATTCTAAGAGAGGGCCCGCTTGAGGAGATCTGGATTCAGCCAGCCGCCGGTGATTCCGGATCGGCCCTTGGTGCCGCACTGGCTGTCTGGCATCGATATCTA
>MDTE01160129.1_pt1 | contig 16214 bp, 28 predicted proteins | sample 811231 | NCBI WGS metagenome assembly MDTE01 (sample SAMN05326651, study PRJNA326480) | marine metagenome | isolation source: seawater | place: Indian Ocean: Red Sea | collected 2010
AAACTCATGATCGATATTCCTAGTTTTTTTGAGCGATATCCTTATATTACAAATTTATTATGAGTATAGAGATAAAAAGATCAATAAAACCTGTCGAATATAATAAAGCAATGGATTTACTTGAGAAAAGACTTGAAAAAGTAATAAACAGAAGAGGAAGAGAATTAATATGGTTTTTAGAGCACAAGCACATTTATACAGCTGGCACTAGTTACAAAAGAACAGAAGTTCTAGATAAAACTATTAAATTAATTAAAAGTTCAAGAGGAGGCAAAATTACCTGTCATTCACCTGGCCAACTTATTTGTTACATGGTTATTGATCTTAACCAAAGAAGTAAAGATATAAGAAAATTTATTATATCTTTAGAAAACTCAATTATAGATACTTTAAAAGAATTTAATATATCAGGTAATAGTGATAGAAAAAATATTGGAATATGGATAAATCATCAGAATGAAGATAAAAAAATCGCAGCCATTGGTATAAGAGTAAGGAAATGGGTAGCTTACCATGGCTTTTCGATAAATATAAATAATAACTTAAATTATTTTAAAAAAATCATTCCATGTGGTTTAAAAAATAAAAAAATAATTAAATTAAAAGAAATCTCTAATATAAAATATTCTGATTTTATAAAACATTTAGAAAAAAATTTAATTAAAAATCTTTCTGTTTCAAATTATTCTTAATTAAAAATTGCATAAAATAATCAGGTGGTTTTGCTTTAAATGTATATTTTTTATTATTTAAAATAAATTTTATTTCATATGCATGTAACATTAGTTTATTATTTAATTTTTTTTTGTTTAAAAAATATTTATTATCTCCAACAATTGGACATTTTAGATCTGTAAGGTGCTTTCTAATTTGATGCTTCCTACCTGTTATAGGTTTTAATTTAAACAATGTATAATTAGAATTTGTATCGATCACCTGATATTCCGTTATGGCTTTTTCTAAAATTTGTTTTTTTCCCTCATGTCTGATTAAATGATTATTAATTTTACTCAATTTTTTTTCTGCATGGCCAAATGATAATGCTAAATAAATCTTGTGTATTTTTCTAATTCTAAACAAGCTAGTCAATTGTTGTGCTGTCTTACGATTTTTTGCAATTACTAATACTCCTGATGTATCTTTGTCAATTCTGTGTACAATATAAGGTTGTGTATCTTCAAAATAGCTGCTGCTTGATAAAATATTGACTAAATTTTCTTTTACTTTTGTTCCACCTTGTACAGGAAGTCCAGATTTTTTATTTAATACAATAAAATCAGAATTATTTTCAATAATTTCTTTTTCTGTTTCTATAATAACTTTATCAGTAGGTTGTTTATTTATTTTGGTTTTTTTAAAATTCTTATACTCTATATTATAAAGATAGATTTCATCTAATTCCTTAAGTTTATAAGAGCTTTTTATTTTTTTATTATTTATTTTTATTTTCCCTTTTCTTAAATCTTTTTCTATTAAACTTTGAGGAATTTTACCTAAATTTAATTTAACCCACTTATCAATACGTAATCCTACTGAATTATTATCTATTTTTAGAACCTTAGGCATAAGGTTTTATAATTTATTAAGCTGTTTTTGTAACTGGAGATGTTTCTTTTTTATTTTCAGTTTCTGGTTTAGCTTTTTTTCTATCAACTCTTTTTGCTTGTACATCTCTATCGACAAATTCAATGATTGCCATTGGCGCATTATCACCATATCTAAAACCTGCTTTTATTATTCTAGTATATCCGCCTTTTCTAGTTTCATACCTTTTCGAAAGAGTTTTTCTTATTTTGTTAACTGTTTGAATATTCTGTAATTTTGACGCAAGTCTTTTTGTGTTTGCTAAAGTATCTTTTTTTCCAATTGTAATTAACTTTTCAGCCTCTGGTCTTAAAAATTTAGCTTTTGGCAATGTAGTAGTTATTTGTTCATATTTAACTAAAGAATTTAACATGTTTTTAAGTAAAGCTTTTCTATGCTCTGAAGTTCGATTTAATTTCTTATGACTTATTTTATGTCTCATAAGTTAAATTGCGTCTTCTAATTTTTTTGATAACTCGGCAATATTATCAGGAGGCCAGTTAGGGATTTCCATACCTAAATATAATGACATTCCACTTAAAACTTCTTTAATTTCATTTAGCGATTTTCTTCCAAAATTTGGTGTTCTAAGCATTTCACCTTCAGATTTTTGAACAAGATCACCGATATATATTATATTATCATTTTTTAGACAATTCATTGATCTTACAGATAGTTCAAGCTCATCAACTTTTCTTAATAAGTTTTGATTAAACTCTGGTTCTTTTGGTTGGTCTTGTATTTTAATTTCTTGAGGTTCGTCAAAATTTACAAACATGCCTAACTGATCTTGAAAGATTCTTGCTGAATATGCTAAGGCATCTTCTGCTGTAATTGAACCATTAGTCTCTATTTCCATAGTAAGTTTGTCATAATCTAAAGCTTTGCCTTCTCTGGCGGTGCTTACAGAATATGAAACCTTTTTTACCGGGCTAAATAATGAGTCTATTGGAATTAAACCTAAAGGTGGTTCCTCTGGTTTATTTAATTCAGCTGAAACATATCCTTTACCGTTTCCAACGAATAGCTCCATATGAAAATTCGTATTTTCATCTAGATTACATATTACAAGATCAGGATTTAAGATTTCAATATCAGGTATGGGTGTAATTTGAGATGCTTTTATTTCCCCTGGTCCCTTTGCATCTAAGATTAATTTTTTGCTCCCTTCTATATTACTTTTAAGAGCGAGTGATTTTATATTTAAAACTATATCAGTAACGTCTTCACGTACCCCTTTAATTGAACTATATTCATGTTGTACTCCGTCTATTTGAATTGCAGTAACAGCTGTGCCTCTTATTGAGGATAAAAGAATTCTTCTTAAAGAATTGCCAATAGTTAAACCATAACCCTTTTCAAGTGGTTCTGCAGTAACTTTTGCAAATGTTTTATTTTCATTTTGATCTACATCTATTTTAGATGGTTTAATCAGCGATTTCCAATTTTTAAGGTTTACATTACTAGTTTCCATTACTAAACTCTCCTTTTTTTTGGTGGTCTTGTACCATTATGAGGCATTGGTGTTGTATCTTTAATAGAGGTTATTTTAAAGCCTCTGGCTTGAAGTGCTCTTAAAGCTGTTTCTCTTCCTGAGCCTGGACCTTTAACTTCAACAGATAAAACTTTCATTCCACATTCTAAAGCTTTTACAGCAGCTGCATCAGCGGCTACTTGTGCAGCATAAGGCGTCGATTTTCTAGAACCTTTAAATCCTTTTTGTCCAGCAGAAGCCCACGATACAACATTACCATTAGTATCAGCTATAGATACAATCGTATTATTAAAAGTTGATTGAACATAAGCAACTCCATTTAAAATATTTTTTTTAACTTTTTTCTTTTTTGAAAAACTTTTTTTCTTTACTAGTTCTTTTTCTTCTGTATTTTTTTTTACTTCTTCTTTAGCCATTTTATTTTTTAAGTGGTGTTAATTTTTTTCCAGCGATTGCAATAGCCTTACCTTTTCTTGTTCTTGCGTTACATCTGGTTCTTTGACCTCTAACTGGTAATTTTTTTTTATGTCTTGATCCTCTGTAACATGCTAAATCGACCAGTCTTTTGATACTTAAAGAATTATCTCTTCTTAAGTCACCCTCAACAGTGAAATTACCATCAATATATTCTCTAATTTTTAAAATTTCATCATCTGTGAGTTCATTTACTCTTTTTGAAGAAGGTATGTTTAGAGCGTTACATATTTGATTAGAAAATTTATTCCCTATTCCATATATATAAGTTAGTCCAATATGAACTAATTTATTCTGTGGAATATTTACACCTGCAATACGAGCCATAATTTTTGTGATAAATTGTGCCTTTTATATAATAAGTTTTATCAAAGTCAATGTCTTAAACATTCAGAAAAGTGTCTATTTTACTTGTAATTTGATCAATTTCTTGGGCTCCATCAATCTCATGAAAATTTGGATTTTTAGAATAGAAATCTAATACTGGCTTAGTTGTTATCATATAAGTGTCATATCTTTTTAAAATAGTATTTAAATCGTCATCTGATCTATTTTCTATAATTTTCCTTTTTTTAATCCTTTGTATTATCGTATCCTTACTAACATTAAGAAAAAAAATTAGATCAATTTTTTGGTTTGTCTCACTCAAAATTATATTTAAATTTTCAGCCTGACTTAGTGATCTTGGGTATCCATCAAAAATTAATTTATTTTTTTTTTGAGGGTCGTGAACAATATTTTTAATAAGCTTATTAACAATTTCATCACTTACGAACTTTCCATCATTCATGTCATTAATTATCCTTTTACCGATTTGTGTATTTCTAGTAATTTCATTTCTTAAAATGTCGCCGGTTGAAACCTGATATCCCTTAATTTTTTTAACAATGTATTTAGACTGAGTACCTTTTCCAGCACCTGGTGGACCAAATAAAATAATATTCACCTATTTTCCAAATTGAGTTTTTTTAATTAACTGTTCATATTGAGAACTCATTAATCTCGTTTGAATTTGAGTTACTGTATCTATAGCAACAACTACAACAATAAGAATTGATGTTCCGCCTAAATAGAAAGGAATTGGATAATTTGCAATTAAAAATTCTGGCATCAAGCAAACTAAAGTTAAATATAGAGCACCTATAGTAGTGAGTTTTGTTAAAATATTTTCTATATATAAAGCTGTACTTTCACCAGGTCTTATACCGGGTATAAAACCACCATACTTTCTGAGATTTTCTGCGGTCTCTGTTGGGTTAAATGTTATTGAGGTATAAAAAAAAGTAAAAAATATTATACCAGATGCATATAATAACATATATAGAGGCTGGCCTTGAGAAAAAAATGATGCGATATTCAAAAAAGTTTCGTTTTGTGAAATATTAAAATTTGAAAATGTTATAGGTAATAGTAATAATGCTGATGCAAAAATTGCCGGTATTACTCCAGCAGAATTGATTTTTAATGGTAAGTGAGATGAGTCTCCCCCATAAACTTTATTTCCAACTTGTCTTTTAGGGTAATTTATAGGAATTTTTCTTAAAGCTCGTTCCATAAATACTATAAACATTATCGTTACAATTAATATTACAAATATTGATATAATTACAATTGTAGAAAGAGCTCCTGTTCTTCCTAATTCAAATGTTGTCGCTAAAGCCCTCGGAATTTCTGCAACTATACCTGAGAATATTATCAATGATATTCCATTACCAATTCCTCTTTGGGTAATTTGCTCTCCTAACCACATTAGAAACATTGTTCCAGCTAATATTGTACTTACTGTTGAAATTTTAAAAAAGATTCCAGGGTTGATAACTAAATTAGCTGATGACTCTAGACCTACAGATAAACCATAACCCTGTACAGTAGCTAAAAGAACTGTTCCATATCTTGTTATCTGAGTAATTTGTTGTCTTCCTTTTTCACCTTGAGCTTTAAGATTTTTAAAATATTCAGATACACCGGTCAAAAGTTGAACAATAATTGAAGAGGATATATAAGGCATAATTCCTAGGGCAAATATAGCCATTCTGCTTATAGCTCCTCCAGCAAAAACATTGAACATACCGAGTAAACATTTTTGATTACCTTCCATTAAGGTCTGTAATTGACTAGGGTCAATCCCGGGCAATGGAACAAATGTACCTAGTCTATAAATTGATAATATAAATATTGTAAATAAAATTCTATTTCTTAAATCGTTTTGACTACTTGAGCTCATTAAGAATTATTTTTTGATATAAATGATGAGTTAGATTTATTTAGTTTTTCTTTTGCAGATTTAGATACTAAATTTGTGTCTAAATTTACTTTGTCTTTAATTTCACCTATTCCTAATATTTTAAATTTAGTAACATTCTTCTTAACTAATTTTTTCTTTTTTAAAAGTTCTAAATCAATTTTTGAAGAAGGATTAATTACTTTATTATCTATTAATAATTGAATTTTTGAGAGATTTATGACAGCTATTTTATTCTTATCTTTAATAGGATTAAAACCTCTTTTTGGCAATCTTCTATATAAAGGCATTTGACCACCTTCAAAACTTTTTATTGCAACACCTCTTCTTGATTTTTGACCCTTTACACCCCTTCCAGAAGTTTTACCTTTTCCACTACCTATGCCTCTTCCTAATCGTTTTTTATTCTCTTTAGTTTTTAATTTAGAATTAAGTTTCATAATCAACCTCTCTTTTCTACAATTTCAGATATTTTTTTATTTCTTGAGTAAGAAATTGTTTTTGGAGAGTGTTGCAATTTTAAAGCTTTTAAACATGCTCTAATAACATTATGAGGGTTTCCAGTTCCTAAAGATTTAGCAACAATATCTTTAATGCCAAGAACTTCACATATTGCCCGTATAGGGCCGCCAGCAATTATTCCAGTACCTTTCGGGGCAGATCTAAGCATAACTTTTCCAGCTCCATCTTTGCTATAAACATCGTGATGTATCGTTCTACCATCTCTCAGTGGAATTTTTACAAGCTTTCTCCTTGCAAGTTCATTTGCTTTTTTTATAGCATCTGGAACTTGTTTAGCTTTAGCATGAGCAACTCCTATTTGTCCATTTTGATTACCGACTACAACTAAGGCTGAAAAACCAAATCTTCTACCACCCTTTACAACTTTTGTAATTCGATTTATATGAACTAACTTTTCAATATATTCATTATTATTTTTTTCCATATTTAAAATTCCATTCCATTTTTTCTTAAAGTATCTGCAAAGATTTTAATTCTGCCATGATACTTATAAATTCCTCTATCAAAATAAACTTTTGTTATTTTTTTTTCTTTGGCTTTTTCTGCAAGTTTAGTAGCTACTATTTCTGATAGTTCGCTCTTCTTTTTCTTTGAATTTTTTAAACTTTTTAGATTAGAAGTGGCTGAAATAAGAGTAATTTTATTATTATCGTCAATTATTTGAGCAGATATATTTTTAGCAGATCTATTTACAGTTAATCTCATCCTATTGTTTGGATTGTTCTTTTTTAAACTATTTCTAATTCTAAATTTTTTTCTACTTTTTGTGCCCAGTTTCATTATTTTTTCTTTCCCTCTTTTCTTAATACATAATCACCTTGTTCTTTAATTCCTTTGCCTTTATATGGCTCAGTTTTTTTAAAAGATTTTATTTTTGCTGCTACAGATCCAACTAATTGTTTATCTGATCCAGTTATTTTAATTATTGTTTGCTTTTCAACGGCTACTTTAACTCCTTCTGGTATTGTATAATTTACATCATGACTAAATCCAACTTGCAAATTTAAGATATTGCCTTTTAAAGCTGCTCTAAAGCCAACTCCACTAAGTTCTAGCGTTTTTGCATAACCTTCATTTATTCCTTTAATAGCATTATTTATTAAACTTCTATTCAATCCCCAAATCCTTTTTGTTGATTGATTTATCACCTTAGGTTTAATTGAAACTTCCTTGCCTTCATTTATATTTAAGTCAAATATAGTGCTATCAATTGAAATATTATTTTTTCCTAAAGGGCCTTCCATTTTTAAAATGGCACCTTCTATAGAAACTTTAACTTTTTCTGGAATAGCAATGTTAATTTTACCAATTTTAGACATTAAAATACCTTACAAATTATTTCTCCACCGACTTGATTTTTTCTAGCATCTTGATCAGTCATAACACCTTTGGGGGTTGAGATAATTGCAATACCTAAGCCATTGCTTACCTTCGGCAAACTTTCTGCACTAGAAAAAATTCTTCTGCCTGGTTTAGAGACACGCTGTATTGAGTTTATAACAGGGTTTCCTGAATTATATTTTAAATCAATTAATAGGTTGCTTTTACCCTCAAGATTTTCAATCTTATAATTAATTATATATCCTTCAGTTTTTAAAACTTCTGCAATTTTTGTTTTAAATTTTGATGATGGCATTTCTACTTTTTTATAATTTCTTAAGCTAGCATTTTTTATTCTAGCTATCATATCTCCTATAGGGTCACTTAAACTCATAATATCTCCTTTACCAACTTGATTTTACCATACCAGGAATTTTTCCCTCGAGTGTTAACTTTCTAAGGGCAATTCTAGAAATTTTTAATTTTCTATATACACCGTGTGGTCTACCAGTTATTTCACATCTATTTACAACTCTTATTTTTGCTGAATTTCTGGGCAATTTAGATAATTTTTGTTGTGCTTTAAATCTTTCTTCTAATGGAAGTTTTTTATCCATAATAATTTTTTTAAGTTTTTTTCTTTTACTTAAAAATTTCTTTGAAAGTTTAATTCTTCTATTATTTTTATTTATTGAACTTAGTTTAGCCATTAGTTGCTCTCCTTTTCTATAAACGGAAAATTAAATTGCTTTAATAGTTCAAAGCTATGTTCTGTGCTCAGAGATTTAATTACTATTGTAATATCAAGACCACGTATTTTATCAACTTTATCAAAGTTAACTTCAGGAAAGATAATATGTTCTTTTATTCCAAACGTGTAATTTCCATTTTTATCAAAACTCTTTGATGATAAACCTCTAAAATCTTTTATTCTTGGCAAAGCTATATTGACAAGCCTATCCAAAAATTCATACATTCTGTCCTTTCTAAGAGATACTTTTAGTCCAGAATTTGTTCCTTTTCTTGTTTTAAAATTAGAAATAGATTTTTTAAATTTTGTTAAAACTGGTTTTTGTCCAGTCAATAATGACAAGTCATTTTCGCATGATTTAATAATTTTTGAGTCATTGCCATCAAGTCCTAATCCCATATTAATAACAATTTTTTCTATTTTTGGACCCATATATATATTTTTATAGCCAAATTTATTTTTTAAATTTGGTACAATATTTTTAATATAAATTTCTTTTAATCTTGGTGTCATGCTTTAGCCTTTTTTTCTTTTTTTACTTCTTTATTTTTTTCAACTATCATTAGATTAGACAAGTTGATAAAATTTTCTTTAGTAATTATTCCACCTTTTTTTTCTTTGGTTGTTTTCATATGTTTTTTAATTAAATTTAATCCTTTAACTTTAGCTCGATTATTTGATCTATCTATTTCAATAATTTCACCATCCTTTTTTTTATCTTTACCTACTAAAACTTTTACTTTTGTGCCTTTTTTAATCATTTATAAAACCTCTGGAGCAAGAGAAATAATTTTCATTTGCCCTCTTAATCTAAGCTCTCTAGTTACTGGACCAAATATTCTTGTACCTATAGGTTCGCCCTTGTCATCCGTTAAAACTGCAGCGTTATTATCAAATTTTACTTTTGATCCATCATTTCTATAAATTCCTTTTTTAACTCTAACCACTACAGCATTATGAACCGAACCTTTTTTTACTTTACCTTTTGGGATTGCTTCTTTAACTGACACTTTTATTATGTCTCCAATGCTTGCGTACCTTCTCTTAGAACCGCCCAGTACTTTAATACATTCAACTCTTTTTGCTCCAGTATTATCAGCTACCATTAATTCTGTTTGAACTTGTATCATCTTTTTTCCTCTAACACTTTGAATCTTTTAGTTTTTGATATTGGTCTTGACTCAATAATAGATACCTTGTCTCCCGTTTTAAATGAATTGTTTTCATCATGTACATGATATTTTTTTTTAGTTTTAATGACCTTTTGCAAATATGGGTGTTGGTATTTTCTCTCAACAACAACTGTAATTGATTTATTTCCTTTATCACTTACAACTATACCCTCTAATCTTTTCTTAGGCATTTTTTCCTCTCATTAATGTTTTTAATCTAGCTATATTTTTTCTAGTTATTTTAAATTTAGCAGGACTTTTTAATTGACCATTATTTTTTTGGAACCTTAGGTTAAACAAATCTTTTTGAAAATTTACTAAGTTTTTTGCTATTTCAGTATCAGTTAGTTTTTTTAAATCTCTTTTTTTCATTATATTCTTTTAATAAATTTACATTTAATTGGTAATTTTGCTGAAGCTTTATATAAAGCTTGTTTAGCTATCTCCTCCGATACACCGTCAACTTCAAATAAGATTCTACCTGGTTTTACTCTGCAAGCCCAGAATTCAGGAGATCCCTTGCCTTTTCCCATTCTAACCTCGGTTGGTTTTTTTGAGACCGGTATGTTTGGAAATACTCTTGTCCACACTCTACCCTGTCTTTTCATATGTCGAGTTAAAGCAACTCTTGCTGCCTCAATTTGTTTTGAAATTACTCTGTCAGGCTGAATTGCTTTTAAACCATAAGCGCCATAGTTCATTATATTACATCTTGAGGCGACACCATGAATTCTTCCTTTATGAGCTTTTCTATATTTTGATCTAGTTGGTTGTAGCATAATTAATTTTTATTAGTTTCCTGACTAAACTCCTTTGTGAAAATTTCACCTTTGTAAATCCAAACCTTAACTCCAATTATTCCATATGTAGTTAATGCCTCAGCTTCTGCATAATCAATATCAGCTCTTAGTGTATGAGAAGGTATAGCTCCGTCTCTTAACCATTCTGTTCTTGCTATTTCGTTTCCTCCTAATCTACCACTGAGGGCAACTTTTATTCCTTTTGCTCCTAATCTTAATGCTGATTGCATAGATCTTTTCATAGCTTTTCTGTAAGAAACTCTTTTAACTAATTGTTGTGCAATATTTTCTGCAACTAAATAACTATTTGTTTCTGGTTTTTTTACTTCTTTAATATTTAAAACTACTTCATTAGAGGTTATTTCTGACAATTTATTTTTAATTTTTTCAATATCAGAGCCCTTTTTACCAATTACAAAACCAGGTCTAGAAGTATAAATTGTAACAAAACATTTTTTTGAAGTTCTCTCTATCATAACTTTTGAAACTCCAGAGTTAACTACAGTTTTTTTTATATGTTCCCTTATTTTAAAATCTTCAATTAAATAGCTTCCAAAATTTTTTTTATTAGCATACCAAACTGAATCCCAGCCTTTATTGATACCTAATCTTAAACCTATCGGATTAACTTTTTGGCCCATCTTGTTTTAACTCCTGTTTTTTTTCTGATAAAATAATTGTCACATTAGAATAGGGTTTCATTATGGGTGCCGCTCTACCTTTTGCTCTGGCACGAAATCTTTTCATAATTATTTGTTTTCCACAATATGCTTCTTTTATAAATAATTTATCTATATCGTATTGATAGTTATTTTCTGCATTCGCCACCGCTGATGAAATAGTTTTTTTAATATCTTTTGAAATTCTTTTTTCAGAAAATGATAAATTTCTAATAGCTACCTCTGCTTTTTTACCTACTATAGATTTAAGTATTGGGGAAAGTTTTCTTATACTTGATCTGATGCTCTTGTTAACAGCTTTTACAGTATTATTTTCTAGATTATTTTTTTTATTTTTTTTCATAATTATTTTTTATCTGTTGCTGGTGCGGCTTCTTTTGCTTTTTTATCAGCAGGAGTATGTCCAAAAAATTGTCTTGTTGGTGCAAACTCACCAAATTTATGACCGACCATATCTTCAGAAATTGTTATAGGTATAAATTTTTTTCCATTATAAATTAAAAAACTTATCCCAACAAAATCTGGTAGAATAGTTGATTTTCTTGACCACGTTTTAATTGGCTTCCTATTAGGGTTATTTTTTTCTTTCTCTACTTTTTTAATAAGGCTTTCTTCTACAAAAGGTCCTTTCCATACTGCTCTAGCCATAATTATTTCTTACCTCTTCTTCTTATTATAAATTTATCAGTTCTTTTGTTATCTCTTGTCTTCAAACCTTTAGCAGAAACACCTGTTGGTGACACTGGATGCCTTCCGCCTGCTGTTTTACCTTCACCACCACCATGAGGGTGATCTACTGGGTTCATAGCAACCCCTCTTGTATGAGGTCTTCTACCTAGCCATCTAGATCTTCCTGCCTTACCAATGCTTATATTTTTTTGATCGGGATTAGATAAAACGCCAATGGTTGCTAAACAACGTGAGTCTATTTTTCTAACTTCACCTGAAATCATTTTAATTATTGAATAATTTCCATCAAAGCCTGAAATTGTTACATGTGCACCAGCTGCTCTTGCAATTTTTCCACCTCCGCCTGGTTGTAGTTCAACATTATGAATATCAATACCGACTGGAATATCTTTTAAAGGTAATGCATTTCCAACTTTAATTTCAGAATTTGGTCCATTTTGTATCTTATCCCCTACTTTTATATTTTGTGGAGCAAGATAATAAGATCTTTCACCATCTTCAAATTTAACTAACATAATATGACAAGACCTATTTGGATCATATTCAATTCTTTCTATAGATCCCGAGATATCGAATTTTTTTCTGTAAAAATCTATGACTCTGTATTTTTGTTTGTGTCCACCTCCATGATTTCTTGAGGTAATACGCCCCATATTATTACGGCCCTTTACCGATTTATTCTGAGAAGTAAGCGGCTTGTAAGGCTTACCTTTCCATAAATTAGATCTATCAATTAAAATTGTAGATCTAGTTGATTTGGTGTAGGGTTTAAATTGTTTTAAAGACATAATTTATTAAATTCCTGTAGTTAAATCTATATTTTGACCTTTTTTAAGGGTAACAATAGCTTTTTTATAACCGGGAACTGTAACTTTTTTTCCTCTGGTAGATTTAGTTTTCGATTTTTTATTTACAATATTTATTTTTATTACATCTACTTTAAAAATTTTTTCTATATTTTTTTTAATAATTATTTTGTTAAATTTTTTATTTACTTTAAATACAATTTTATTTTGCTCAGATTGATTTGTTGACTTTTCAGTAACAATAGGACTAATTATTTTATTGTATAAATTTGTCTTTGTAATCATGATAACCTTTTTTCTAATTCTTTAATTGACGTTTCTGTAAAAATTACTTTTTTATACTTTAGTAAATCATAAATAGCTAAATTTCCAATTTCAGAAACTTTTATATCTGGAATATTTTTTAAAGATCTTCCAACTTTATCTAGTGATGATTTATCTAATATTATTATAGAATTTGTAGCATCAATTTTTTTTAAAAATGAGAACATTTCTTTAGTTTTTAATATTGTTTTTTGAAAATCATTAAAAATAATAAGATCTTTATTATTATTTTTTTCAGTTATGATCGAAAATAATCCTAATTTTTTTTCTTTTTTGTTTAACTTTCTTTTTTTATAAGCATTTTGACCTTTTGGTCCGTGAGCAACACCTCCACCAACAAATATTGGAGCTTTTCTACTAGCATGTCTAGCATTACCTGTTCCTTTTTGTGCATATATTTTGGATGTAGATCCAACAATTTCATTTTTTTGTTTAGTTTTAGATTTTCGACCTTTAAAGTTTGCAATATTTTTATATAAAATTTCACTTATTAATTTCTTATTAATTTTATTAGTAAAGATTTTATCGTTTACCTCTAAAGTATTTTTATTTCCATCAAATGAAACTTTTTCTATTTTCATAAACTATTTCTTTTTTTTATCTGCTGTTTTTTTTGATTTTTTTATTACTTCAATTTTTTCAAGTATTGTTAATTTATTTATATTTTTAATTGATTTACATACTGTGACTTCAGTATTTTTTGATCCTGGTATTGATCCTTTTATAAATAAAAGTTGATTATCTGGATCTTTTTTCACTATTTCTAGATTTTGTACAGTTCTAAATTTATCTCCCATATGACCAGCCATTTTTTTATTCTTAAATACTTTTCCTGGATCTTGCCTTTGGCCTGTTGATCCATGAGACCTATGAGAAATTGACACTCCATGTGTGGCTCTTAAACCACTAAAATTGTGTCTTTTCATTGGTCCAGCAAATCCCTTACCTATTGTTTTTGATTTAACGTCTACAAACTTTACGTCATCAAATATTTCAATTCCAAACTCATTTCCTTCTTTAAAATCATTTATATTATCAATTCTTATTTCTCTTAGTATTTTTTTTGGTTCTGTATTTTTTTTAGCAAAAAAACCTTTCATTTGTTTTGTTAATTTAGAATTTTTAATATTACCAAAGCCTACTTGTATTCCTGAGTAACCTCTTTTATCCTTTTCTATTAGGCTAATTACTCTAGCTTTTTCCATTTTTAGCACTGTCACAGGAACTGATTGACCAGTCTCGTAAAACTCTCTGGTCATACCCATTTTTTTGCCAATTAATTCTAAATTACTCATATTTTAATCTCCACATCTACTCCTGATGCTAAATCTAATTTCATTAATGCCTCAACTGTTTGCGGTGTTGGTTCAATAATATCTATTAATCTTTTATGTGTTCTTGTTTCAAATTGCTCTCTACTTTTTTTATCTATGTGGGGAGATCTTAAAACAGTATATCTTTCAATTTTAGTTGGTAGTGGTATTGGACCTTTTATATTAGCGCCCGTTCTTTTAACAGTATTTACAATTTCTTCTGTTGATTGATCCAGAATTTTATTGTCATATGCCCTTAATTTAATTCTAATATTTTGCTTATCCATTTTTATGTACCTGTCTTTTTAGTAACTTCATCTTGAACATTCTGAGGAACTTTATCGTAATGATCAAAAAACATTGAGTATTGTGCCCTACCTTGTGACATTGATCTTAAGGCATTTATATAACCAAACATATTTGCCAAAGGTACCATCGCGGTAATGACTGTTGCATTACCTCTTTGCTCTTGAGTGCTAATTTGACCTCTTCTACTATTTAAATCTCCAATTACATCACCCATATAATCTTCAGGTGTAACAACTTCTACTCTCATAACAGGTTCTAAAAGTTTTAAAGTTGCTTTTTGGCAAGCATCTTTAAAACATTGTCTTGAGGCTAATTCAAAAGCTAAAACGCTAGAGTCAACATCATGATGAAGTCCATCTAAAATGGTTACTTTATAATCAATTATTGGAAAACCAGCCAATATTCCATTATCTGAAACACTTTCAATACCTTTTTCAACACCAGGAATAAATTCTTTAGGAATTGCACCACCTTTAATTTTGTTTTCAACTTCTCTACCCTTGCCAGGCTCTAATGGTTCTAATTGTAATTTTACTCTAGCAAATTGGCCTGCTCCACCACTTTGTTTCTTGTGTGTATAGTCTGCTTCAGAAGCACCCAATATTGTTTCTCTGTACGCAACTTGCGGAGCACCTACATTTGCTTCAACTTTAAATTCTCTTTTCATTCTATCAACAATAATATCTAAATGTAGTTCACCCATTCCTTTAATTATAGTTTGCCCAGACTCTTCGTCTGAAGTTACTCTAAAAGATGGATCCTCTTTAGCTAGCCTACCAAGTGCTTCTCCCATTTTTTCTTGGTCTGCTTTACTTTTTGGTTCTACTGCAATCTCTATTACCGGATCTGGGAATTCCATTGGTTCAAGTAGTACTGGCGTATCTTTGTTTGCAAGTGTGTGTCCTGTAATTGTATGTTTTAATCCAGCCAGCGCTACTATATCTCCTGCATTAGCTTCTTTAATATCCTCTCTTGAGTTTGCATGCATTAAAAGCATTCTTCCAACTCTCTCTTCTTTATCTTTAGAGGTATTATAAATACCTGTGCCTGATTTAACTGTTCCAGAATATATTCTGATAAATGTTAAGCTTCCAACAAATGGGTCGTTAGCAACTTTAAAAGCTAGAGCTGAAAAGGGAGCGCTATCTTCAAATTTCATTTCTATTTCATCTTCAGTGTTAGGTTTGGTTCCCTTTATAGATCCCAAGTCCTTTGGGCTTGGTAAAAAGTCAACTACAGCATCTAAAAGAGGTTGAACACCTTTATTTTTAAAAGCAGAACCTGTAATTACAGGAACAAAACTAAAGTTTAAACAACCTTTTCTAATACATTTCAATAAATCTTGTTCTTTAATTTCTTCACCATTTAAATAACTTTCCATAAGTTTTTCATCTTGTTCTACTGCATTTTCAACAAGTTCTTGTCTATATTTTTCTGATAATTCTTTTAAATCTTGAGGTATTTCTTGATACTCAAACTCAGCACCTAATGATTCATCTTTCCAAATAACTGCTTTCATTTTTACCAAATCTACAACACCTTTTAAAGATGACTCAATTCCTACAGGAACTTGTAACACAAGAGGTTTAGCGCCCAGTCTATCTTTAATCATATCAACACATCTGAAGAAATCTGCCCCTGTTCTATCTAATTTATTTACAAAGCAGATTCTTGGAACTTTATATTTATCAGCCTGTCTCCAAACGGTTTCGGATTGTGGCTCAACACCTGC
>MDTE01174766.1_pt1 | contig 16214 bp, 20 predicted proteins | sample 811231 | NCBI WGS metagenome assembly MDTE01 (sample SAMN05326651, study PRJNA326480) | marine metagenome | isolation source: seawater | place: Indian Ocean: Red Sea | collected 2010
GCAGGAGAAGGAAATGGACGCCAAACCAATGGGCAAGCACATCAGGAAGGCAATGAAGAGTAGAATGAGTGATAGGATGGAGGACAGGACAGAACACCTGGAAAAGAGGATCGAAATCGACTCCAATCTAATCATAGCTTTCCAGTACTGCTTTGATAGCTATGGCTGTTCAGCCGATAATGAAACACTACTGGGGATGATTGACAAACTCACTTTGGCAGTTAATGGTATGCAGGCAAAGGTAGAAGACAACCACTCGATGGATTACAAAGACGATACCGATAAGTCTGAGGCGCTGCACTCCAACCAGGAAGCATGTGAGGAAGTTGGTGGTACTTGGAACACTGACGATCAGAAGGGCGATTACTGCACCTTCTCTGAGGGATTCAAGGACTGGGAGGAGAGGAAGGATTGGGATAAAACCGAAATGGTAGAGTTCGCTGAAGAGAAGCAGACACAACTCAGGGCAGCCCTAACAGCCATATCCTTCTGTATTGACTACTCAGACTGCTCAGCTGACTCAGAGATAATTGGGGAAGCTCTTGAGCGTATGATTTCTCGAGCAGACCATCACAAGGATTGTGCAGACGACGGAAGGTGTGATCGTGACCGTGACAAGAGGAAGGGACTCCGAGGTCGAATTGGTGGAGCTATCTGCAAGATGATGGATAGTTGTGAGAAACGTGGTGAAGCCCTTCCAGAACCATACTCGACAGAGATCACTCAGGAAATGTGTGAGTCTAGGATGGGAGTTTGGACAGAGGCTACTGACCGTGGTGACTCTGTGTTCTATTGTGATTGGAGCGAGGCCGAAGAGCCAGAAAGAGATGACGATTCTGAGGAAGATGATAGAGCCGACGACCAAGAGACATCTCAGAACCAAGAGTAATGCGAGGCTAATGGCGGAACATGGTATGAGGACAGTCAGTATTGCCATACCGAGTGACTAAATGAAGTGAGCAGACCTTCAGTCAACGCACCGAGACGCCCAACATTCACATCTACGCCACTATTGCGTCAGTTATGGGCAGCCCCTCTGGTGATGATTTGGAAGTGCCAATGGATAGAGTAGCCAAAATAACACTCTCTCTTGGTGGATTCATGCTAGCTCTTCTCATTGCTGCCCCATTCACATTTGAACCAACCTCATCTGGATACTTGGCCTCTTACCTAATTTACTCTCTATTCCTAACAAGCATCGGAGTAATTATCGGAGTTTCCCTAATGTGGCTTAACGACCCCCGGAGAAACGTCAGAATAGAAGATAGCCACCATGAAACAAGAAAGCCGATGCTATCGGAGGCCCAGCAGAAGGTTATTGACGTCCTTCATGAGAACAATGGGTCCATGTGGCAGGCAGAGCTAGTGAACAGGACAGGATTCACTGATTCAAAGGCAAGCAGGCTGCTATCCCGAATGGAGGCAGAAGGCCGCATCAGGAGAATTAGAGACGGTATGGGCAAGAAAGTAGAGTTAATGGAGGTGGTTTTCTGAAATCAGAAATAGATAGAGACAGAATGATGACTTTCATTATCACACTAGCAGTGATAATTCTCGCTATCTCACTTACCGCTCTCTTGTCGATGGAGAACTCACTCGAAGAAGGAAGAGGACCTCAGGTGGACATGCTGTTCATGACTATTCCACTGATGATTCTGATCGCAGCATTAATGCTCCTGATGGTAAACAGATACGGAAGAGGGCCAAAACAACTCGCTTCGAATCGCTATTCAATGATAGCACTAATGATGGCGATGTTCATCACTGGAATGCTTATTGAACCAGTCATCCCGCGTCTACCTCAGCCATCAGACGATACGATAGGACTAATTTTCGTAATGGTTCCGATATTACTTATTGTCCTAATGATATCCCCGATGGGCCACAAAAATATAGATGAAGAGGAATAGGATGAATCAGTCCCACAGAGATCTCATCTTGGAAAGAACTCTCCAGGAAACGCTGGATAAGGGAAACTCGGTTTGGATAGTGGGAGATATCCATGGTTACCTGGAGGAATTCCAGCAACTCCTGGTAAAACTAGACCTCTCTGATGACGACGCAGTCCTTTGTTTAGGGGATTTAATAGACAGAGGACCGGATAGCCAAGGGGTTCTTTCTATGGTCAGAGACAGCAAACGCATATTCTCAATTATGGGAAATCATGAACATATAATGTCCCAGGCACTGTCTAGGAGTGGTTATCGTAATGATTTCTGGATCAACAAGATTGGAGGTATGGCAACTCTAGAATCTATGGGAGAGACAGAGAGGGAACAGAGAGAAACAGCCACCAAATGGCTCGAATTCATAGATAAACTACCTACTGAGGTTATCCTTGATCGCTTCCGCTTCGCTCACTCCGGATACAGCTTGGAATTCCCATTGGATCAGCAAACTAACGAGCAGCGATTGAGGTCGCGAGAAGTATTCCGAGCAAACACCCCCCCGGATCCAACAAGACAGATAGTTGCTGGACACACCCCGGTTCAGATGCTCTCAAAATTCGATGTGGAACCCCCGCCTAGTGGAGTATGGAGAAGCCCAGTTAGCTTGAAAGACGGCAGAGCCTCTGTTGTATTGATAGATACAGGAATCGTTCTTAGGGATCCTAACCACAGACCGAGAATCTCCGCTTACGAACTCCAGACGCAGAGAGTAGAAGAGGTAGAAAGGATAAATCAGATTCTGACCTGAACAAAGTCACCTTTTACTCTAGTTTCGTAAATCGGGAGATCCTTCTTCTTGGATAGCTTTCCAACTACTTTTCCATATGCCGGAAAAATCGGGAATGGAGACCACTCCACAAGACTTCCATCATCTAGGCAATGAGTTGTTTGGTGTAGTGGACACCTTATGCACCCATCCTTCACCTTTCCTCCCAGTCCCAATGGCCATCTCATGTGTCTGCATAGACCCTCAGTGGCATGGTACTTTCCTTCATATTTTACTATCATGAGGGTCTTTAGTCCTAGTGTAACCATTCTCGGCTTATCTGGCTTTAGCTTTTTGAGGCGAATTGCATTTTTCCAGTGCATCTAACTCCTCACGTTTGACATTCCACCATCTAGATGTAAGACTTGACCGGTAATATTGTCAGGGGCCGCGGTAAGTAGCCAGTGAATTGTAGAGGCTACTTCCCCAGCAGTGTTGATTCTCTTCAACGGTATCATGCCTACAGCTGCATCCTTGGATGCTTCTGAAGAGGTTATGGGTCTAGAGAGACGAGTTTCAGTAAGACCGGGGGCTACGGCATTCACTCTGATGCCCCTTTTGCTATATGTTGCAGCAGCCGATCTGACCATTGACTCAACCCCTCCCTTAGCAGCAGAAATCGCCTCATGATTTACTAGGCCCAGACTACCAGCAACGCTAGATGTGAAGACAACCCTCCCACCTCCACTCCTGAGCATTTGTTTACAAGCAACTGAAAGAGTCACGAACGCGCTAGTGAGGTTAGTTGCTATCACCTCATCAAACGCTTCTCTATTCATTGCATGCGGCGGTCTGACAGCGAAAGAGCCCACAAGATGAGCAACCCCGTCTATGGCACCATCGCCACTCGAGAGACAGGCTCTGACCGCCTCTAGAACCACACTCTCGTCATTGGCGTCTCCAACAAATACCTCTACAAACTCATCCGGGAAGCCAGATACCCTTTCCTCATCTCTTACGAGGAGGGTAACCTTACTTCCTTCATCAACCAGCTTCTTTGTGAGCAACAAACCTATGTCACTACTACCGCCTACTATTAGAAAAGACGCCATTCTATCTCCTCAGTATTATGATTCTTGTTCTTTAATCCAACCATTCAACTGTTTTTCCAATCTGACCCATAGATCATTATTCATAAAAACTAGTAACTTACTGGACTATATATACAGTAGTTTCAGATTTTTTATCAAAGACTATGCGCCCCTAATCGATTCAATTAACCTTTGACTGGTTTGCCAGCCTCCCAACCACAGAGAAATCAAAAGTAGTAATACTTGCCCAAAACCCCTCAGAACATGCCAGTGCGTTTCGTATACTCTACCATTCAGCGGAACATCATTTATCCACATATTCAGATTTGCCCAGTATAGAACTACAAGCAATATTGTTAGCCCCAAAGCCGCCTCCTTTCTGAACCAAGGCAAGGCCACCCCCAGACCAAGAAGGACTTCGAAGAAACCACTGGCATATACCCAGAAGCGCGCATTTCCAAGCAATTCAGGTACGATTGGCTCGAACCATGCCGGATCGCGGAAGTGCTGGATTCCCACCCAGGCAATCCATAGTCCATAGGGAACTGCAACTAAGTGTTCGAACCAGTCTTCCATTCTATCAGTCCGTGTTTTCACGAACTAGTGCAAGGTGAAGTGCGACCCCCACAGGCATTAGCATAACCCCGAAGAAAACAGAAACGCTGGTAATCCACCTCTCGCAATCTCTTTCCAAGCACCTTTTCCACATCCACCTCGTGACTACTATATCTCCGGCCACAAAGTGAGCCCAGGCTGCTGCTGCTCCGGCTCTGGTAGCAAGTAAATCTGCTAAGCCCTCCAAGACACCGGACGGAGCCATCGTTTCCTTTGAGAAATCAATCAGAGCCTGTGGATTGGAAGCCATCAGTGCCCACCAAATCAGGATAGGACCAAGGAAGAACCATGGACCACTCATTGCTGCATGTGTCTTCTTATGATCTGGAAACACCAGCATACCAATCCAGAAGGGGCCGACCCACATAGTGGAAAGAAAGAATGCTAAATCATATGCGTCCATATTTTCCCCTATTTCGATTTCAATTTTATCTTTGGCCTTCTAATGTCCTCGAACCAGGGGTCCATACCGTTCCAATCGGGATCAATTCCTAAGTCCGCACAAATCATCTTCGCGGAAATCCTTCCACTCTCTAGGATGGTGGGGAGGCCGCTACCGGGGTGGGTCCCTCCCCCAACAAGATACAACTTCTCCAGCTCTTCGAACTTATTCTGTGGTCTACGCCAAAGCATCTGGTCAAGTCCATGCGCCAGATTGAAAACAGCCCCTTTGTATATGTCTCGAGATGCCCAGTCATCGGGGGTTACAATAGTCTTAGAAACAATGTGCTCCTTCAAATTATCGAACCCTAGATGTTCCATCTGTTTCAGTATCACATCCATGTAGTCATCCTTGATTTCGTCCCAGTCAATTCCATCATGACTTCTACTTGCTGGCACTAGGACATAGATAGTTGAGTGTCCTTCTGGAGCCATGGTTGGGTCTGTAACACAAGCGTTCTGAACATACACAGACGGGTCATCCCAGGTAACCTTGTTCTCTGTAACTTCTCTCAGATTCTTCTGATAGTCCTTGGCAGCGTAGATTTGGTGATGGGGCGTATCGTATAATTTATCGATTCCGAGGTATAGCATATATGTAGAGCATGAGTAGGACTTTTCGTCCAACTTCTTGTCCGACCACTTCTTCCGTAGATTGTCAGGAATTAGTCCCTTCATCCCAGTTGCAAAGTCTACATTCATCACATACCTATCTGCTGAGTAAGTGCCTTGGTTTGTCTTCGCACCGATTACAGTCTTGCCCTCGAAAATAAACTCACTAACAGGCTCATTGAGTCGGATTTGAACTCCTAACTCTCTGGCAATTTCTCCCATACGATTAGTTATAGTTCCAAGTCCACCCTCTGCATGGAAGACCCCATGCTCGTACTCTAGGTAAGCGAGAATGGTGAATAGACTGGGAGCATGGAACGGGCTCATACCAAGATACTTGGTCTGGAAAGACATTGCAAGCTGCATTCTCTCATCAGGAAACATCCTCGCTAGATCAGATGCAACCGATCTCCAAGGCCTCAGAACCTTAGCTACTCTTAATGCTCTCCTGCTAACAAGATCCAGAGGACCTCTCCATGGGGTGTTTAGACATCTCTTGGAGAGCTCCATCTTAGTCCTGTTATCCTCTATGTATCTTCTAAATCCGTTAGCGTTTTCTTCTCCACAGAGGTCAGAAATCTGTGAAACCATGTCTTCTAGATCCGTAGTTGCATTCAAGCTTCCACCAGCCCCGAATACAAGACGATAGTTTGGATCCAGTGGTATTAGCCCTAGATCTTCATGAGCATCCTTCCCGATCGCCGCGAAAATCTCCTCTGCGATTTCGGGATAGTGGAAGAATGTAGGACCATTATCGTACTTGTAGCCATCCTTTTCGAAGACCCTCGTCCTTCCTCCTACCCCGTCTGACTTCTCAAGAATCGTTACACTCACTCCGGCCTTTGCAAGAAGCATAGCACAGGCAAGACCCCCCGGGCCAGCACCGACGATTAGTACATCACTATGCGACTCCATGTGCTCACTCCATCTTCAGGCCATGCCTGAACTCAACTAGCGACGGGCCCATCTCAGCAATCAACTTGACCTCTGGATGAGTTCGAATTACCAATCCATCCATATACATCAAAGAGCGTATGATGGGAAAGGCCTCCTCCCCGAAGTCAGCACCAGCGTCTTCCACGGCCGTGCGCACGGTTTTCATCATGAGATCGGTGAGACTCTGTTCTCCGACGCTCTTTTCACCGAACCCTGCATAAATTTCGGACATTTTTGATTTGAATCTAGAGACTCTTTCTTCACTTGGCCTATCTTGGGCCAACCCTAGTAGCGCCTCAAATGCGAGGTCTAACTCGTTTTTTGATAAGCCTTCGAAAAACTCGAATAGAGGTAGGCTGACATTACGCGGAGCGTCGCATATAGCTCCATTGTCTATGAAAACGAAGTCACCCGAGTCGTCAATCATACAGTTTCCTGGATGTAAATCACCATGGAAAGTGCCTACTCCAAACATGTACGCGCCATGAATCCTAAACAGCTCTATGAGATAATTCCAGGACAAATCCTCATCCACTATCTTCTCCTCCAGAGTTTTCCCTTTTACGAACTCGGAAACCAGCACATGTTCGTTAGATAATTCTGGGTAGTATTTGGGAAACCTCAACTTTGGCATAGGAAAGTCGTCAGCGAGATCTACTTTGATTTTCATCAGGTCTTCGCCTCCTTTTATTTCATTACGCAAGTCCAACTCTCTGGTTGTATAATCCTCCACGTGCCTAAGAAGAGCGACCGGATTACCCACTTTTCTGAGCTTTGGGGATAGAGCAATCGCTATCTTCATCATCCTCACCATCCTCTTGACATCTCTCTGAAATTTCTCTTTATGATCGGCCTTGACAACCTTCACCACAACATCCTCCCCAGTTACAAGCTTGGCTTTGTGAACTTGACCTACCGAAGCTGCAGCAAGTGGCTCTTCATCGAACCATGAGATCGAACCACGAAACGATTCAGGCGACCTCTCGTCCAGAATCCTTTGAACATCCTCATTTGGTATTGTGGAAGCATTCCTGTACATCTTTTGTAACTGTCTACACTTCTCGATGCTGAGCATGTCGGGCCTTAGCGCAAAAATCTGCGTCAGCTTCACAGCCAGCAGGCCTTGCTTCTGAATCCAGTCCAGATCTGCGGGACCATCTTTCCTAATTTCTCGTAGGAATCTCAGGAATGTTAGGGCCTTCATGTAATCACTGCAGGCAGTTCTCCATTTCAAATTCTGTTTGCTATTTAGCAAGAAAATCCGTTAATTCGGAGACTCCTAGGATGATATCGCACTCCCAGATTGTCCAAACATCCCAACCCAATTCAGTGAGCGCCTGCTCCTTTCTGCGATCCCTTTCAATATTCTTTTCGAACTTAGTCTTCCAATAATCTACGTTTGACTTGGGAAGAGCTAGATTGCATTGGGGGCATCTATGCCAGAAGCATCCATGAACGAAAAGAGCTAACTTCTTACCAGGGAAGGTAATATCCGGTCTACAGAGATATCTGCCGCTATTATCGTCTATCCTCCAGTGAAGCCTGTATCCAGAGTGACCCGCCGCTCTGAGCATCTTCCGAACAATCATCTCAGGCTTGGTATTCTTGCTAGTGTTTGCAATCATCACGTTATGTACAGCCTGCGAGGATGCAGGTGGAACTTCTAGCGTCATGGGCTAGATTCCTCTGTGTTAGAACGCTCACTCTTCCACTCTAGCACCTATACCAGTCCATTCCTGAGTTGATGCTAACAAGGTTATTGGGATGATTATGAACCAGATTATCGGACCGATTAAGTCGAGCCACTCGTATCCACTGGACTCCATCTCCCCAGTCAGAGAACCAATTAATTCTGGCAGCACCATCAGATACAGAATTGAGGGAAGGATCATGACTCTGCGAGACAAGACCTCCTCGGAGACCATAGCAAAGGCAAAGATAACTCCCAAAACCAGCACGACTGCGAGGAACCCCATGCTCTCCTCAATCTCCACAGCGATCCAGACGTGTAGGACGACCCATGCGATATTCGCTACTGCTACATTTCTGTGGTCGAGCAACTTGGAAATCAAGCGATCACTCCTCAGAATTCCAGCCCAGAACTCCTGTCAGTGCAGTCATACCCCATAGTATCAGAGGTGGCGCAAGATCAGCTGATAGCTCCCAATTTACATTCTCTGTAGCGTATGTCACCTCAAGCTCCAAAGCTGCGCATACTATGAACCAGACCCATATAGGTCCAGCTATGACAGCTGCGAGCCTAGCTTGGGCCTGACCCTCATTCAGCAATATTGCATAGAGCATGTAAACCGAAATTATCAGAAAAATTCCAGCTACCATCATTTCATTATCATTGTCCGGATCCATTGGAAACAGGACCCCGACAAACGTGTGTGCAATTGCGGTAATGATCAACCACCACTTAGGATTCAGTGCCTCTTTCTTCCAATCTACTTCTGTCATGTCCCTTTCTGAATAGCAGAAAGGAAATTAACTATACGTTTCAGATTTGAAAAAATAGGTCAATGATAGATACTACAATGTTAACTGAAAATCAGGGAAGAGGCCCCGATCCACTTGATTCAGCTAACCATCTCATTGCGGACCTGTAATCATCTTCGGAGTCCGAACTATCCTCCAGAAGGAGAGCTTCGGCCGAATCCCACAAGACTCTCAGAGCTGGCACCCAGTCTCCTCCCTTGTCTCTACTCTCCTCGTCGAACCTCCAAGCATCGGATTCAGTCCTATCGTGCACCACTAGCCATGCCCAACCCATTGCTGCATCCAACCCCCGTCCTTTCCTCGCCATCGAGACAGTCGATGCGATACCATCATCCGCAGCTTTCCTGACCAGCCTGTCAGCGAAAGAGAGGGGCGTGGGGAGCTCTTCGCTCTTCCAAGGGAGTCTGTCCAACTTCTTCGCAGTACTGAGCGATTCGTTTAACTCTCTTAGGAAGGCACCAAAACCCTGCTTTCTCTTTGCCTGCCTGGAGTGGACTTCTTCGGCATCCATGCCAGTTAGTCCGAAGAGATCCTCTAGGACTCCCATTCCATAGTCAGGCCAAAGTGAGACTAGTACCGGATGGCAAGAAGAGTCCTCTAGCCTAATCACAGGATCCTCCAGGTCCATCACCAATCCATCCGATCTGACGTGAAACCCTCCTTCAACTGCTTCTACTATGCTCGAAAGGGCCTTCCTTTCGAATTCCGTCCCGCTCATGTGGCCAAGGAAACCTTCTCTGTCTTCATCTTCGAACCAGTTGTTTCCCACTACGAAACCCTCGGTTATTGAGTTCAGTATCCCCAGTCTGCAAGCCCGAGAAATCACCCCATCCTCAAGAGACATCTTCAGCCATAGGTCTAGGATCTCGGTAACTTTCTCCAGCCCCTCCGAGGGGAGGGGCCTTCCATCCGGCCATCCCTCAGGCCTCCAAACCCATGAGGCTTCGCAGACATCGCCCAGTTTATTCGGAGGCATCATGGAGACAGCCAAGCTCCTGGCCACCGGCTCATCTGTCTTAGCCAGCGCACTGGGTGTGATTCCAACCACAATACCATCAGAGAATTCAAGTCTGAGCCAACCATCTTTGGTAGCGGATCCCTCGCGCACGATGGACTCATCAATACCCACTGACCATTTACAATCATCGCCCTGCAAATCAACAGATGTATTCTCCAGAGTCCAATGGACCCATTCGGAGGGAGGAGATGGGTCAAAGCCAGTGAAGACGAACCCACCATCCCACGAGAAGAAGTACTGTCCTGCCTTGGCATGATCGTCCCAAACCAATAGCCTTAGACGCGGGTGATTGAAGTTCTGAATCCCAACTAAGTGACCGGGCCTGCCACTCCCTCTCTTGAGATAACTTGCATTTCCATAGACCTCACTCTTGAACACTGAGACCGTGCTCAGATCTTCTTCAGATGCGGCAACAAGACTTCCAGCCAGAGATCTAGAGACGTCCCCTCCGCTCCTCTTCGACATCCTCTTCTTCAGCCACCGCACGTCGTTCCTCTTGGAAGAGACCAACTCGAGCTCCTTTAGCGTCAGGGCCATTGGATCCTTGCTTCCGAAGAATGAAACCTTCCCCAGCTCACCTATTATTTCTGGGAGGAAGGCCTCTGGATCGTCGATTAATGCGTCCAAGCTCCTCTCTAGTCTTCTCTGAATCTCTCTGGAGGCCTGCTTAATACCCCGTACTCTGACCCTCTTCTGCCGATTCCTGTCCCCAGGAAACCTGACCTCTGCGGGTGGCTTAGCCATGTAATCAACCATCCCGAGTGGAGTGCTGGACTTGATTCCGTCGGAACGCGGCTATGCCTCTTTTCGACGTTCGAAGGCATCAGATTCGTTATCACTCATGTCTGAGGGTATGATTAGACTATGTATCAGGCCAACATCATTCTGACACACCTCTCTCAGCGTCCCAGATACTACTCTTTGCTCTACTGTTCCTACATCGCTCAACAGAATTGCTAGCCAGTCACCGGGCGAATCAAGAATCTCTTCAGTACCCAATTCACTGTACTTCCCCATCATCTTTTCCAAGACTGAAAGAGCAACACTAGGAGGCATCGGAGTAGGAGGATCCGAACCCATACCTGTGGGATCGAGATCTAGTAAGACTAGGGTATGAAGGCCGCTTGACATATTGGAGAGCAACATTTCCAAAGGGGATGTCGCTAGATAGTCACCATACGGGTAGGGTATGGTGACCTGTCTACCGAACTTGTAGGATTGTAACCCGGAAAGTGAGATTGCTAGGGATGTTGCGGACATTCCCGGAACTACTCCGAACCCGACTCCCTCTTCAGCACATCTTGCCTCCAGATCAATATGGGTTGTTGCATGAAAGGGGTCTCCGACCACCATCAGCGCAATAGCGTCCTCACGAGCCTCCGAGATCAAATCTGACGGATTCTCCACAGACGACCTCATTATTCTCTCCCAAGGGCCAACCACACTTTCCAAAATTTCCTCCTGATTACTCGGAAGAATGGCTGTATAACCTTCCAAATATCGCTTATCGCATCCTCTAGCAACTAGCTTAGCTCTCTCTGAAATGTGCCCCAAGTCACCAGGACCAATTCCAATTAGCCAAATTCCGGGTGCCAGGCCAGCGGAAGACACACCCACGCCCTCGGACCCCATACACATCAATCTGATGTTAATCAGAACCTCAGGGGCACGATCGCAATCCTGATGACTCTCAGTGAAAACCATCATACAGCGAGCTTCGATGCCCCACTGTGACAAAACCCCCCGCCTCTGATTCAAATACCTATGAGGATCTAGTATCAGCTATCGGCAATACTCCTTTGATCAGGCTAAATAGGATCACTGAGGGATTAGAGAGATCTACGGTATGGGTCAAGTTAGAGAGGTGCAATCCGGGTGGCTCAATAAAGGACAGAATTGGACTACAGATGGTTCTGGATGCTGAAGAGAAAGGACTACTAAAGCCAGGAGGGACTATTGTCGAGGGAACGTCGGGCAATACCGGAATAGGGCTAGCCATGGTAGCTGCACAGAGGGGTTACAGATGCATTTTCACTATGGCCGACAAGATGAGTAAGGAGAAGATAGATCTCCTGAGGGCCATGGGAGCCGAGGTTCACGTCTGCCCAACTGCGGTAGAGAAGGAGGACCCGCGGTCCTACTATGAGGTGGCAGCCAGACTGGCACGAGAGATACCCGGGGCATGGTATCCAGACCAATACTCCCACGAGGCAAACCCACTGACACACTACCTCTCAACTGGGCCGGAGATTTGGCAGCAGACCGAAGGCAAAATAACACATTTCGTAGCAACGATGGGAACTGGGGGAACTATTTCTGGGACTTCTAAATCATTGAAAGAGAAGGCCGAGGCTCATGGATCTTCACCACCCAAGATAGTCGGGGTCGACGCCGTCGGTTCCATTCTCAAGCAATGGTTCGAAGAGGGAACTATGGGCGAGCCACACACTTACAAGGTCGAGGGCTTCGGTGAAGACTTCATCCCTTCCGCAACAGACTTTTCAGTGATTGACGAGATTTATCAGGTTGATGATGGCGAATGCTTCCAGTGGGCGAGAGCTCTCGCTAGGAAAGAGGGAATGTTCTGCGGGGGCTCATGCGGCGGCGCCATAAAGATTGCAATCGACATTGCAAAGGTGGCAGAACAAAATGGCGAGGAAGCCATGGTGGTCGCGGTACTACCCGATGCCGGCAACCCATACCTATCGAAGTTTTACAATGACGATTGGCTCAGAGAGAATGGTTGGGAGCCCGACGATTGGGATTAATTACACCATTTCGAAGGCTTTCTCCAGATCACTGATTAGGTCATCGGCATCTTCGATCCCAACAGAGAGCCTAACCAAACCGTCCTCGAAACCTCTCGATAATCGCTCCTCGCGAGGGACCTCTGCATGGGTCATTGTGGCAGGATGGGTAATCATAGTCTCTACAGATCCCAAGCTCTCGGCGAGAAGGCACAGCTCTACAGAATTCATCAGCTTCTTCCCAGCCTCCAATCCTCCTTCCAGCTCGAAAGAAATCATCCCACTGTAGCCTTTCATCTGATCCTTGGCCACATGATGCATTGGGTGGGATTCCAGACCGGGATAAACCACCTTAGACACCTTCGGATGATGCTCTAGGTAAGCCGCAATCTTCTCCGCGTTCTCCCAGTGCCTCTGCATCCTCAGATGCAATGTCTTCAGGCCCATGATTACCAACCAACAATCGAATGGGCTAGGTACTGCTCCAACACTCTTTTGGATATACTTCAGTTGCTCGTAGAGATCGTCCCTATCGGTAACTATGACGCCCCCTATGATCTGATTGTGTCCACTGAGATACTTCGTGGTACTATGCAGAACTAAATCGGCTCCATACTCAAGAGGCCTTAGAAAAACGGGCGTAGCAAAAGTCGTATCGACTACATACAGGAGGTTGTTTCTATTCGCTATCTCCCCAACGGCCTCTAAATCAGTCACTTTCAGTAATGGGTTTGTGGGTGTCTCAATCCACACCATCTTAGTTTCTGGACGAATGGCCTCCTCAACATTCTCTGCTACTTGCGAGTCAACGTAGGTGAACTCAACTCCATAGTTGGTCATCAATTTGTTAAACAGTCTAGCAGTTCCCCCATAGACATCATCGCAACAGACAACATGATCCCCTTGGCTAAGCAGCTTCATGCAGCTATCTGCACTCGCCATCCCACTAGAGAAAGCGATTGCATGACTCCCACCCTCCAAGGCAGCAAGGTGCTTCTCCAGCTCTTGCCTAGTCGGATTCGACGAGCGAGTGTAGTCAAATCCCTTGTCTACACCGATCTCCTCAAGAACGTAGGTGGCTGTTTGGTATATCGGTGGAATGATAGCTCCCGTTGTTGGGTCTGGCTTGCTTTTTCCTCTTACTGAGATGGTGTCGAAGTCCATGTTTCTCTAAGCCTCGGGATTAGCCATATGCAAAAGAGTTTGAGTTTCTTCAATTTCCTCTTATCCGAACTCTAGTCGCTACGTATATTATTCCGAATAGTCCAGCCAGGATAATAGTTACAGCACCGAATCCCGGATCAGCACCATTCCAAGAGGAAGGATCGTAAAGCTCTCCATCACCCAGCGTGGAAATATACCAAACAAACGCTGCTGAAGCCGTTGACATGAGTGCTATGAGAACTATAATTCCCGTTCTCGCATGTCGAGGAACTGTTTTTCCAGTAGCATAGTATTCGAACATGGCGGCTCCGAAGAAACGATTTGTTAGAGTCCACCTGAACATCTTCTCACTGGAGTATGAGAAAAGGAAGGCCGCTGGTACTGCCCAAGAAACCGTGGGCCAACCCGGAATCCAAAGACCAATTATCGCAAAACCCACGAAGAGGAATCCCAATCCTACGTAAAGCCGACTGAGAAACGGATTGCTAGACACACAATATCTTTCTACAAGCTCATCGATACTGCCCACTCTTTCCATTTAGTTCGTCTAATGGGGACCCTTGCTCGTGTTTAAGATGATATCATCCGAAGGCTCAAGCGATAAGTCCCTACCAGAAAGTCATGGGTACTCCCTTCATCTTCCCTAGGGCTGCCTCTATCGAAGCACCTCTAAGGCTAGCAGTTTTGATTTCGGGAGGAGGGTCAGGCTTAGCCTCTCTGTTGGCTTTCCAGTCATTAGAGCCTCGTTGTCATCGAACAGTGATCGTTCTTGCGGATAGCAAAAATGCTGGTGGCCTTGAGCATGGCAAGAGTGCCGGAATAACTACTGTAGGAATCCCCATACCTATGGAGTTGGAAAGTACGGAACGCCGCCTTGCTCACGAGAATATGATCCAAAGCCAATTGAAATCTTCGAAAGCTGAGGTATTGATTCTAAGCGGATACATGAGGATTTTCACTCCTTCTTTCGTAGAAAAATGGAAGGGACGTATAATGAATATTCACCCTTCCTTGTTACCAGATTTTCCGGGTGCACACCCTCATCGGGATGCCCTCTCTGCTGGAGTCACTACAACTGGTTGTACTGTACACCTAGTCGACGAGGGAGTTGATACAGGCCCCATTCTCGCTCAAAGAGAAGTTCCTGTTCTTGAAGGAGATAACGAGGAGACACTACAAGAGAGAGTAAAGAAAGTCGAGCATGTACTATACCCCGAGACTATAGATCTATTTTGTAAAGGTAGACTCTCGATCTAGATCCTCAGGTGTATTTACGTTTGTTAACGTCATAGAATCAACTACCAGAAGTGAATGTTTCAAATCGGTAAACTGAACATGTAGAGGTCTTCGATCTTTACCAATTTCTTCTAGAACCTCCCTAGGCCTAATCAATGCAAGAAGCGGGTGCGACATCTTTCCATCGTGTGGCATAATTAGACTATCAGAGACCCCTATATTCTCACTTAGTGAATCGAAAACCTCCTCAGAAATCCTAGGATAATCCACAGGCGCCAATTGGAGCAAACCCGACTCCCCATCTAAGTCACTAATAGCCTCAATAATTGCTTCAATTGGTCCAGCATGAGGTCTACTATCCAGAACCCATTCAATGTCAAGCGACATCCCGATTGCAGAACCATATTTATCGACGTCGGAAGGTTTGGCAACTGCAATTCTGATTGGCTCCAGGCCTGCTCCAGCAAGTGCTATGGCAACATGCTCAATCATTGGACGACCTTCAATTTCAAACAAGGCTTTATCGAACCCCATTCTGGAAGACCTACCACCAGCAAGTAATAGGGATTTCACGGTCCTCACCTAAGATCATCCAGTCTTCTCAAAGCGTGCTGAATCTCTTCCATTAGGTCCATCGCTCTACCGATTAGCATTTGCCGATCCTTCCTTACTGAAGACCCCTCCAGCCAATTCATAATCTGTGCAATGTCTTGGGAACCCCTCTTTATTGTCCACTCAAGAACTTCCTCGGACACAGGATCATCAGATGGTAGCAGACGCTCTGCCATACTAGACCTAGCGAGCATATTGGAATTAGAACTATGGTTATGATTGCACCACCCTGTCCTTTATTCTACCAAGAAGTGAATCTCCATCGGGAACTTTAACATCTTTTAGAACATCAATAATTGCCTCTGACAAATCTCCCCCATAGTTTTTCGAAGAATATGCTGTGATTAATGCAAGATGACTCTCAATCAACCTACCATTGCACCAAGAAATTAACATTTCATCACTCGGAATATTCTGCTTTGCACGAAACAGCTCTTCAATACTTAGAAGCAAAGCCTCTAAAGGCTCAGAATTATTTATCGAAGAAGCTAGGATGCTCCATGGAGTTACACCAAGTCTGCTATAGTCCAAATTTGCTAGCAAAAGGGCAGCTAGTGCTACATCCTCCCTACCATGCCTCTTCCA
>MDTE01071792.1_pt1 | contig 16210 bp, 10 predicted proteins | sample 811231 | NCBI WGS metagenome assembly MDTE01 (sample SAMN05326651, study PRJNA326480) | marine metagenome | isolation source: seawater | place: Indian Ocean: Red Sea | collected 2010
CAGACCAGTCCGACCCTCAGCGGTGGTGAAGCCCAAAGACTCAAATTGGTCACCCACCTCTTGAGCGGGCTCAAACCTGACCGAGACAGTCTGCGGTCGGCCAGAACACAGAAACTCTTCATCCTGGAAGAACCCACTATCGGGCTTCATCATGTGGATGTCATGCGCCTGGCACAAGTCCTTCACCGACTGGTCGACGGAGGCCATACAGTGATCGTAATCGAACATCAATTGGATCTGATTGCCGAAGCAGACTGGGTCATTGATCTGGGCCCGGAAGGCGGAGAGGCTGGAGGACAATTGGTCGCTTGCGGTACTCCGGAGGCCATTGCCGCACATCCCGAAAGTCATACCGGCACGTTCCTCAAAAAGCTTCTCTAGGAGTGGTTTTTAACGGTTGAAAAAAGCTTTTGTCGCGTCAACAAAGTCCTTAGGTTATGGGGCCTTATGGAAAAAACTGTGGTATTACTCAAACCGGACTGTGTTCAGAAAGGCCTGATGGGCGAGGTTCTAAAGCGATTCGAGGCACAAGGTTTTCGGGTGGTCGGTTGCAAGATGATGCAACTGGATGATGCCATTCTCAAAGACCACTACGCCCACTTGGTTGAATTACCGTTCTTTCCTGAAATCCTCGGCTTCATGCAGAGCTCACCGATCATGGCGCTGGCTCTGGAGGGAGAGGGCATCATCCAGAAGGTGAGAGATTTCATTGGCCCAACCGATTCCACCAAGGCAGAAAAAGGTACCGTTCGAGGCGACCTCGGAGAGGACAAAATGCGCAATGTCGTACACGCATCCGACTCCAGTGAGTCCGCTCAAGCCGAATTGAGTCGGTTTTTCCGCCCGGGTGAGTTGCTCGACTGAAGTTCCCAACTCAAACCTGAGAACACTTTGAAAAAAGGCGTGCGCCGTTTGCGGCACACGCCTTTTTTGCTGCGAAATCGTTTCAATGCCTTTTCAAGGCACTTGCGGCCCCTCAAGCTCCGGCCCAATTGGCTCAGCAGACATGACCTCTTCCAATGACACACCCATGAGCTCTGCATAGGCTTGTTTGGGATCGTAATCCTCGGGAAGTTGAAGCCGCGTCCGGAGTTGATTGGCAAGCAACTCGTTGAGGCCTTCGTCTGGATCCAGAAGGCGCACCAGAAGTTCAGCCTTCATTTCATCGGTGGTCGGCAGCTTGATACGCACAATCTGGCTGTCGGTGATCTGGTCATAATAGCGCTGACGCATCTTGCGGGCAAGCAGCTCACCTGCCATGGCCTTTTGCTCCTGGCCCATAGCAAGGTCGATGAAGGAACGCTCCAAAAAACCCATGAGCATGGCCTTGAGGCGATCCTGGGAGGTACTCCCGAATTCCTCCTCCACTCGAGCAAAAACATATTCCTCCAAACTGGTCGTGATCGAATCAGGATACCTCTCACGCACGTAATCATACCACTTTTGAGCTTCGACCATGCGATTGTGGGTGTAGAGGAAATACACAGCGGTACGGAGGAAATTTTTATGAGCCGTACCGATATTCTGGAAGTACTGCTCTTCCTCAGCCTGCATTTCCTCATACGCTCGATTGGTGGTTTCCACCACATCGAGGTTGGGTCCATATTCGAAGGCTTTGGCAAAATTGCCCGGATCTTCCGGAATGGCAATGGGAAACTCAATCATGCGTCCTCGCATGAATGCCAATTGCATGCTTTGAAAAATCACGCGCCGAAGCTGAATCATGTCTTTTTCCCTAACTGAAACCTTCAGTCCCAGATAGGCCCAGTAAATGGCATGAGCTTCTGGCAAACGCCACTCAAAAGGTCCGAATTCCTCATCCACCTGGCGCATCACCGCTGGATCCATTTTAAACGTTTCACGGATGGCCACGACCTTGGCCTCGTCTTCCGGCGTTTGCGGATTGAGCAGTAAGTCGTAATTGGGCACCCCATTCTCCAGCAGCGGATCCCAGATATCCGCCCATTCTGCCTTGTAAAGCATGTTGGCATCATCCAGGTTCGCACCCATTTTATGCTGAAAATGCCATGCAAGCTCACGATAGATGAGTGTTTCCTGAGGATTGTATCGCAGACCGTAGTCTCTCAATAATTCGATCCCTCTCTGGACCCACAGCCATCGATCGGCATGATCCGGGAACTTGACAGAAATATTATACGAAAGGTTCCAGGCTTGATTGACCCACACCGAGACAAAATGAGGCTGCAACTTGGTAATCCAATCAGCCAGTTGAACCATTTCAAAATACTTTCCGTCTTCCTGTAACTGAGTCGCGCGGATCCAAAGCATGTTGGAAATCAAGCCGCGAAACCCTCCCAGGGCGACGGTCGTAAAGGCAAGAATGGGCGGAGCATTTTCCAAGGGCTGCAATCGGGTGAGCCCCATTTCGTGACGGGCACGGTTCATCCCCTGCTGCACCTTGCCCACACAAACGAAAGCCACGACCAGCAAGCAGGTCATCACGTATCGGCCAGTGGTTCCTGTGAATAGCTTCATTGATTGCTTTGAGCCGTTGCCAGTTCCACTTTGTAAAAAGCCCAAATACCAAAGGCAGCGAAAAGCCCGCCCATGACCATGACAATTTGAACGACCGCCTGAACGACCATACCGGTAGTGACACTTCGCCCCGTGCTTAGAAAGCTGATGGGAGAGAAGTCTTTGACCAGATTGATCACGCTCAAAAGTGCCTTGGAGGTGGTGATAGCAATCTGATCGAGCGACGAAGATTGATCCTTTTGTCCGGTTTCATGATTGATCCCACTGATGCCACCTTGCTCAATCACCTGGCTCAATGTCCCGCCACTGAATCCCACAATCAGGAGGGCTATGGAGACGAAGGCAGCCACAGGGAAGGAGAGGAAACTCGAAGCAGCCAGACCAATGGCCGCAAGAAAGGCCATCCAACATAAAATTACCAACATCCCCCTGATGAAATTCCAAGCAAAGCCACCTTGTCGGTAAAGGGCTTCCATCCCATCCTCCAGTGCAAAGAAAAGAGGTATCTGGCTGCCATTGGTTAGATCCACAATAAGATTTCCATCGTTGTCCACCAGATTCGGGGGGATTTCAAATTCGATCGGTGCCTCAGGCGAGATGTCCATTTGCCGGCGCACGCGCTGTGGAGTTTCAGGAGGACCCAGCTCCCAAAGTACGTCGTAAGTCGAGGTATCGTAAGGTCGACTGGTAAAAAACTTCACCCGTAAAAACATGGGCTGGTCTTGGACGGCTTCGGGGGAAGCAATGGGAATCACCCAACGCCGAACATAACCGGGCCTCACGATCTGCTGCATGGCATCCACTTGTTCGGCAATTTGACGGCGTACCAGAGCTGGATCCATCTGCTGCAGGTTCGCATTCTCCTCCAATCGCTGCTCATAGAGTTCCTCGGCATAAGCTGTGGTATCGGGGTAATCAGGCAGAGCCGAGGCTCGAGCCACAAAAATTTCATTTTCTAACAATTGCTGCTGTAGCTCCGAAAGCTTTCCAGCGCGCATGAGGGTGATCCCGTAAACAGCGGCGGACGAAACAGCCAGCAAAAAAGCATTGATCAGGATGATTCCGAACCACTTCCCGAGCCAAATCTTCCATCTGGGGATTGGCTTGACCGTTAAAAGCTGCATCTGGGATTCCTGAATTTCACGAGCCAGACTTCCGCAAGCCATCCACAGAGTAGCAAATCCGAGCAGGAAAGTGATCGTACTCAGAGTATAAGTGAGCAAGATTTGCGTGAATCCCTGGGCCGAACCATCATGCTTGATCATCAATGGCAAGACGACAACCGCGGCAAGAAGCAGGCTACTCAGAACCTGGACCACCCGATAGCGAACGGCAGCCTTGAGCGTCAACCAAACGATGGCGCTGAACCCTTGCATGTCAGGACTGGGGTTTAGAGGAATCCGATGAATCCTCCAGCAAGGATGACAACTTGTCATTGGCTTCATCCAATTTTTGCTGCGCCTGTTCGATACCAGCGGAATCGGCAGCCTTGGACGCCACACCCTGCCCCTGAGCCAACTGGTCCAGCTTGGAATGATCCACCTGATCCTCGGCAGGGGTCTGGACAGAGCCAGCTGTGGATACCTTGTCTTCGGCCACAGTCAGACGATCCAACATCTTATCTTGAGAGGGACCCGCCTCCTTCTCGTCGGCTCTGAGATAGTCGGCAACACTCCCGGCTAACGCGCCCGAAGTTGTGGTTTCTTCAGCTCGTGCTCGTTCGACCACTCCCAGAAAATAGCTCTCAAGGTTCTGCGTCGGATTGTCTACCGAAACAGCATCCTCACGCACCTCCGATCGAATGATCTCCAACACGCGGGACATGGTTTCACGCTTTAGAACGGGAGTCGTGATTCGCGTGACATCCGGAGTTGTCAACAATTCCTGTAACGTACCTTTCGCCTGAATACGACCTCCATAGTAAATCACCACACGATCGCAAACATCTTCCACATCCGAGAGCAAGTGGCTGCTGAGGATAACTGTCTTACCGCGTTTGGCCAGAGCCACAATCAAATCTTTGATTTCGCGACAGCCAATGGGGTCCAAACCCGCCGTGGGCTCGTCCAGGATCACCAGATCAGGATCATTGATCAGCGCCTGAGCCAGTCCGATACGGCGTTGCATGCCCTTAGAAAACTCGCCTACCTGTCGGTTGCGAGCATTGTTCAGCCCCACCATTTCAATCAGCTGGTCGGCACGCTTGCGACGTTCCACTGGGTTCAAATTGAACAAATTGCCAAAGAAATCGAGCGTCTCCTGGGAGTTCAGGTAACGATAGAGATAAGATTCCTCGGGGAGGTACCCAATGCGCGACTTGGTTGCCACATGCCGAGGTGAATGACCAAATACTTCGATGTGACCACGCGTTGGGTACAGCAGACCAAGGAGCATTTTAATGGTGGTGGATTTGCCTGAGCCATTGGGCCCCAGCAAACCAAACACCTCTCCACGTTTGACTTCAAAATCAACATTGTTGACGGCCTTGGCCTTGGGGCGTCCCCAAAAGTCCTTGAAAACCTTCGTCAGACCCTGGACAGAGATGACCTCATCTGCTTGTCCTTGAACCACCGGCGTTGTTGATTGTTCTGCAATTGTACTCACCATTTAGTCTTTCTATTTCAAGTCAAGCACCGGCGCTATGCTTTGATCATGCAGGTTGGGCTGCTTGCTTGGGTGATGGGTCCGCAGACTCTGTTCCTTCATTCGAGACAGGTTGCTGAAACGGTTCCAATTCTTCGCCCGCTCGAACCAACCTGAAACTGTTAAAGACCACTAATAAGGATCCCGCCACATGCAATACAGCTGCAATAATTGGAGTGATAAAAGCCATCGCCGCTAGCACAAAACCGCCGATAACAAAGAGGACACCAAAAAGAAAATTCTGATTGATGACCGATCGAGTTTGTCGAGAAAGACGAATCAAAAAGGGCAGTCGGCGAAGATCGTTGTTCATGAGGGCAATGGTCGCACTTTGGATGGCAACCTCACTGCCGGCGGCTCCCATGGCGATACCAAGATCTCCTGCGGCAAGAGCGGGGGCATCATTGACACCATCACCTACCACAGCCACCCGATATCCTTTGGCCTTCATTTTGTGCACATACTCCACTTTGTTCTGAGGCAGACATTCGGCAACGACCTCTTCACAACCGATCTCCTTAGCCACGCGTGCGGCGACGGGTTCACGATCCCCGGAAACCATGGCAATGCGACGGATGTCAGAATCGATCAAACCACCGAGAGATTCCTTAGCTTCGAGACGCGTTTGATCTTGAAGACCAATCCACCCAACGAAACGTCCATTTCTGGCTACGTAGAGAAGGCTGTATCCCTCAGCTTCACTCAGATCCACCGAGCTCATGAAAGAATCTTCTAGGCCATTGTCCTTAAGCCAATTGGCTCGGCCTACGATGATTTCACAGCCATCGACCTTGGCGGTGATGCCTTTTCCTGCCGTTTCATTAAAATCTTTTGGCTCAGTGAGGGTCAGTCCGGCCTCATTGGCGAGCTGAGCCAAGGCCTTGGCGGTCGGATGATTGCTATATTTTTCAGCCGATGCGGCCAGGTGCAGTAATTCAGCAGGCTTGAACCCTTCCTGCGGCGCAAGACGACTGACCGCCAGTTTTCCAGTGGTCAAAGTTCCGGTCTTATCAAAAATGAAGGCATTGATCTTAGCCGAGAGTTCGATGTCCGCCACATTTTTGATCAAGATACCCAGACGGGCTGCAGAGGAAAGAGCTGCCACCATCGCAGTAGGGGTGGCCAGAATGAAGGCGCAAGGACAGGCAATGATGAAGACAGTGATCACACGACTGAGATCTTGAGTAAATCCCCAGACCAAAGCACCTACCAAAAGAACCAGTGGTGTGTAAAAACCCATATATTGATCCACGATACGCATGATGGGCAATTTACTCTTTTCTGCGGCCAAAATCAGATCGTGCACACGTCCAAGAGTGGTATCTGCATCGGCTCGAGTCACCTTGACTTCTAGCACTCCAGTCAAATTTTGGGTCCCCGCAAAAACCTCATCACCCGACTTTTTGTCCACAGGGAGAGATTCACCTGTGATATTGGCCTGGTTGATGGACGCCTGCCCGGTCTCGATGACCCCGTCAGCAGCGATATTATCACCCGGGCGGATACGAATCACGTCACCTACCTTGAGATCCTTGACTTCGACCTCCTGCTCCTTGCCATCTTTCAGGCGTCGTGCCTTGGTAGGAGTTAACTTCACGAGAGATTCAATCGAGGCTCGTGCGCCCTCAGCAGTACGCGTCTCAATGATCTCCCCCAGGAGCATGAAAAAGGCGACCAAACCGCATTCCTGATATTCTCCGGAAGCAAATGAAGCCAGGACAGCTAGTGCCACCAATTCATTCGTGCTGAGCCGGCCTTTCCTCAGATCCTTGATGGCCGTCCAGACGATGGGATATCCAAGTAAAAAGGCACCGATCATCGCATTCACATCACCCACCACTTTTCCGTTATCGAAAAAATAGTGAATGATGAAGGAATTGATGATGAAGAGCAGGCCGCCGAGTATCAGATTGAGGCGGATCTCGGTGTGTTCGTGATCGTGCCCACAACCTTCGCAATGATCGTGATCATCATGATGATGGTTCGGGTCACCTTTCTGGCTGAGAAGTGAAGTTACTTGCATGAAAAACAGTTTTAATTTTTGAGTAAAGTTTTAGGGGTAGCCGATATCAAACTAATTGCCGCCCTCGTCCTCATTGGAGCTACCGCCCGTTAAAGTAGGCTCACGGTTGAGTTGTAGTCGCAGTTCCTGAGTTTTACCGGCACCCGCTTGCGGCAACAACCAAGTATCATTGGCCTGGGCGAGGATGCGCCCCATACCCTCAATAAGCAGTCGACTCCGGAAGAAAGAAGGATTGGCCTCATAGTGTGGTTTGAGTTGCTCAAACACTTTGGCATCGGCAATCACCCGACTGGTGATCAAATTGCTCCGAGACATACCTTGGTTGATGATCGCTTGAGCTTCGCCTTGAGCTCGACGAAGCGTCTGCGCTGCATCACCCTCAGCCTCGTTGCGCATTTGACTGACAGCTTGCTCGGTTTGCGTCACCTGATCGAAGGCCTCCTTGACGAACATAGGTGGAAAGGTTCTCACATCCAAAGATTGCAGCTTGATACCCAGTTTTGCTTTTTGGACGTTGTTTAGAAAGCGAAGTCGCACGCGGTCTTTGAAACCTACCCGGTCGCGATACAGGGCATCATCGGCACTAGTGTGAGCAGTAGCGTAGAGCAGGGCATTGTTCAGTGCGTTACGGAGCAAGTTCTCGACATCAAGAAAGTCAAACTTGAACGCCACCGGTTCGCTGATTAGGTATTTCGCATCTGCTCGAACGTGGATGATGTTTTCATCTGAAGTGATCGCATAACCATCCACCCCTGGTCTAAATGAAGAGGTCGCGAAAGGTAGTTGACCTGAAATTTCCATTTCGGGAGTTACAGCATACCAACAGTTGGTAGCCATGACAGTGCGTGTCTCTCCAACGGGTATTTTGACCACTTCACCGATAGGACTAGGAGGAGACCAATGCAACCCTTGTTGCAAAATGCGATCTTCACCTGTGCCAACGGGCTTCCCAAAACGCAGCTTGACGGCCACTTCATTAGGCTCGACGGTAAAAAAACCAGAACCTAAAAAAATCACCACGAGGCCCACCATGAGCCCCTGAATGATCTTAAAGCTGCTAGCCAGGGCATCAGCTAATGCAGTAGTGGTAGAATCCTCCACGGGCCGTATCGGTGCCAAAGACTCCTCTTTGAACTCCGTAGCTTGAGGTTCAATTTTTTCCGGTAAATCCGGTAAGTCAGTTTTCTTTGAATCACTCATGTGATCTCACTTGATATCATTAATAGCGGTTACAAAAGAGTTGCAGATTACTTACTACTCTTTAGCTCTTTGAGCTCCGCAACACCCTCTCGGAATAGATTGAACGGAGGCGTATTGGGATCTGCCACAATGGTGGTTTTTTCCTTGGTGGCTGCCTCAAGAGCTTCGAGCCCCAATAGCAATTCAGCTAACTCAGGATTTTCCTGAAACACTTTATAATACTCGTTAGCCTGTGCTTCAGCTTGCCCTTCAATTTCGATAGCCTGAGCCCTTGCCTCATTCAAAATACGAGTGCTTTCAGCTTCGGCCTTCGAGCGAATTTCCATGGCCCGACTTTCCCCCTCACCTTGGAATTGTTTCACCAGTCGCTGGCGATCAGCGCGCATGCGCTCAAAAACTTTCTGTGTGTTGCTTTCTGGAAGACCTAACTGTTTGATGCCCGCATATTGAACATCAATGCCGTAATCATCTTTGGCCTCTGTTTGAACGGCTTTAACGATCTCTGCCTCGATATCATCAAATTTCAGATCTTCCTCTCGCGGGGAGATTAAATCGCGGAAAGGGTGTTGGCCAATGACACTGTTTTTGGCGTCGCGCACCAAACTTTCGAGGTTTTGCTCCGCTTTCATCATGTCTCCATTAAAGCGTTCGAGGAAAATTTTGGGGTCACTAATGCGCCATCCCACATACACTTCAATAATCAGTGGCTTGGCATCACCCGTAGTAGTTTGCTCAAATTTACGCTCAAAGTTCTGCAGGCGATTGTCAAATCGGTAAACTTTCTGGATAGGCCAAGGCAATTTGAATTGGATCCCAGGTTGCTCGATGGTGCGTGAGTAACTACCAAAAGTTGTCACCACTGCTACTTGGGATTGGCGCACTTGGAATATGAAAAGAATCGAGGCAAAGATAAGCAATAGCACGATGCCAGCAATTATTGAAATCCGTCGTTTATTCATAAGTCAAAAAAATGTTAAGGTTAAAAGTAATTTATTATCAACGCTCTTCGGGCCTAGCTCCTAGTAGATCGTAAGCAATGTTGTCCTCTAAATTGAGTTGGAAAGTCTCATTAACTTTCTCCGGCACGATGACATATTTGCGCACATTTGTGAGTGCATTAGCCAGTGTACCATAATACTTTCGTTGCTTGAATACGTCTGGACCCGATTGGTAGGCCTTGATCAAGTCACGAAATTGCTTGGCCTTGGCACCGCTTGTCAGTATGCGTTCATAACTGGCACCTTTAGCCTCGGCCAATAACTTTGCCGCTTCGCCTCGACTTCGAGGCACCATTTCGGCGGCTTCCCCTTCCGCTTTAAGTATATTGGCGCGCATCTCTTGCTCAGCACCGATGACCTCTTCAAAGGACCCCGCGACCGGCGCCGTCTTATCTCCAATAGGCGGGTGGATATCCTGCAAACCGACAAAAAGGATCTCCACCCCCAATCCCAGCTTGTCGGCCTTAGTTTGAATATTTCCCTTCAAGGTTTCGGCTGCTTTCAGTCGCCCGACAGACATGATGTCCAGAATATCCACATTGACTAAATAGCGAACGACCTCTCGATTCCCGATGGACTCAAGGACCATGGCCGGATCTGCATGGTTGTAGGTCCAGGCTTCGAAGTCATTTACCACATACTGGATAGGCACTGCCGCAGTAAGCAAATTAACCGGTACGGTTTGATCGTCTTTGGTGGAGCTCTGCTCTTTGCTAGCAACAAGAAAATTCGTTTCCTCATCGTAGTGTGTAGCCGTCCACAGGAGAACTCGGCCGGCATCGCTATCGTCAGCCAACTTGTAGCCGATATTAAAGCTTTGAATCTCCTTGGCTGGGTGACGGTAAACTTGCTCTATGGGCCATGGCCACTTGATATGTATTCCAGGTTCCAAAATGGAATTACCATTTCTAGGCTTACCAAAACATTCGACAACAGCGAGCTCGTTGGGGTCAATGATGACGAAGGTGGTCGAAAGTATCAGCATACCTAACTGACATAATATCAGCAAAGCCAAAGCGCGCTCCAAAAACTTATAGAACCAGGTATCCGAAACCTTGAACCCAAACTGATAATCCAATGCTTGTGCGGCCGTAGTCACCAATCCAGCTGGTTGCCCCATGAGACCCACTAAGCGACTTTCGTAAATGGTTCGTTGGGACTTGACCTTGGTGCGTGGGCGATAGATTTCGAGCACTAGGTTGGCGAAGCTCTCGATGGTCGAAAGGCCTAGGAGTACGACGAGAATGCGCGCCAAATAAAAATCCAGTCGCACGAAATCAAACCATCCCCCAGCAAAAGCGATGACCACCACCACACAGATGACCGAACCTAAAAGCAAATAAGCACCCCCGGGGCGAAGCAATCGCAACTTTTCCAGGCCCGCGAGGCGAGCGCTGTATTTACCGAGCATAAACAAGATCAGCGCGAAGACAGAAAAAGTCACCATCACCAGAGGCGCCTTGCCCAAGTCGGGCATCGGGGCTTGAGGCAGCCATTTCCACAGGAGATAGACACCCACGCCTTGCCCCAAACCTAATAAGGCCGTAAAGGCCGGCACGAAAAACCGTTCAAACTGTTCCCTCGCCTTGCGGGCAATAAACGTGTCTGCACCGGATTCATCAAAAAGGGCCGATCGATTGCGATCTCGAGCAATCTCTTCATACTCCATCTGCTCCAGATGTTCGCGATGCTCCAATCGCATCTGAAAGTAACTGATGGCGGCCACCAAAAAACCTACCCCCAGAAACACCGCACCTACGGCAGCCGTGGCCGATTGAGCGACATTGCCTATCACCGCTGCGACCAGGCAGGCGACAAGCAGTCCCAACAAATTCACCAACCCGTTTTTTTGTGTATTACGTTCCATACGACGTTCTTAAATTAGTCATCAAATAAAGGTTCAACTCAGCTCCCGACTTTCGAAGCTCATCACCGACAACGACATGATGGCTCCCAGATAAAAAAAGACATAAGCAAACGCCCGCCCCACATACGACCAAGGGATCACCTTTTCATTTTCGAGTGCATCCGCCAACCAAAAGAGCTGCCAGTTGGGGATGACGGCGTAGATGGCCTGTGCCCACCATTGTCCTCCCATACCTGCTTCTTGCATCTGTTGGATATCTTTCTGAGAAATCGCATTCATTTCGGAGGCATCCATTTGCTTATTGTCATCGGCATCGACTTGCTCGATGACCGCTGAAAGGAGACTCTTCTGTTCAAATGTGAATGGGGCCGATTGCACCGACTGCTGAGAGGGGAAGGCAATCCACGCAGGTTCGGCCCAACGACCAAAAAGAAAATCGGACATCAGCCCGAGAAGGAAGATTAGGCTGCAGATTGCCAAACTGGGAATGACATCGAGGCGAGTCGAACAAACCAGAGCAATCCCCGCCAGGAGGAGAAAAGCACAAAAAATCAGTAATGCTGCAGGAATCAATCGATAATCGACATCAATGTGGTCTTCAAACATGGATCCAACCCGTTCTTTCTGGGCAATGATGAAAAAAGCCAGGGTAGTGAGAATCACCACAAAACTCACCGCATCGGAAGTGAAATTTCGGTTCAAGAAGTAGTTGGAGAACCCCCCAAGCAGAAAGGCTAGGGCAACGGCACCCGTGAACAGGAAGAAGGCGGTTTTGTCTGCCTCGCCGTAAGCTGTGAAGGAGATTTTGCTAGCGACAAGGGCACTCATCAAATTGACGTAGGTCAGCACAGCAAGGGTTAGGGCCAATCCCGAGAATTTGCCCAGCAAAAACACCACGCGGCCTACGGGCTTACTCAAGACCGCGAGAGCGGTTCCAGTTCGAATTTCACGTGCTACCGAAGAAGAGGCACTGATGACCGCACCAAAGAGCCCCACCAGCAGTAGGGTGGCCAACACGCTATCCTTGACCAGTTTAGGATCTTCACCGAAGCCGAAATAGGGGGTACTGGCCAGGAAAACAGCAAACACCGAAGAGCATGTCATCAGCAGTAGAAACACCGGCTGACGCATGAGTTCGGTAAACGCATTCCAAGCGATGGTTCTGAGCTGCCTCATAATACGACCAGACAATTGGGACGAAGGAGAATATAGAACTCATCCGTACAGTCAAAGCACAAATTTAGCCCCAATTAGTGCTAAAGGGACGAAATACGGAGAGTATTCCAAAAAGCAGGGCATGCCATGGGCGTTTGAAGGCACAGCCCAAGGGAAGAGAACCACAGCCCATTCAGTCCTGCCTATACTTGAAAGACTGCCCTGGAGGGACCCCGAGGATTCAATCAGCCTCTCGCTGGAGGTCGTAGATCACGATGCTCTGGGAAGCATGTCGAGCCGCCGGATCGCGTGCTCGAGCCACTGCAACGGCTCGATCCCGGGCATTGTCATCAAAGCGATACTTTTCATGGGCTTCACGGTGATGTTCAGCCAAATCTTCCTTGCCCAGCTCGCCGTAGATAAGGGAGAGGTTGTAGTGAGCTGTCTGGTTTTCAGAATCCAGCTCGAGCGCTTTCTGAAATTGTTGGATCGCCAGGTCCAGAAATTGTTTCTCGGCCTCTGGCCGACCTCGCTCCAGCTTGGAACGCAGATAGTATGTCTGACCCAATTCATTGATCACCACGTAATCCTTGCTGAAATCAAAGTCGCGATCTTCCAGTTCCTGGTATCGGTCTTCCAGAATACTCCGATAGTTGGTGATGGCTTGATCCAATTCGCCTCTTTGAGCATGGACTTGCCCCGTAAACCAGGCCATCGACCAGCGTGGAGGCTGCGGATCAAAGGCCGCGGCTCTCTGCAAAGCCTGGGCAGCATCATCCACTCTTCCCTCCTTGAAATAGACTCGAGCGAGGTTGATGGGCCCTTCCGGGCGACCCAAAGCTTCCACCTCGCTGAAAGCAGCCGCTGCTTGCTTAAGTTCTCCCTTGTCACTTCCTGCGTTGCCCTTGAGCAGCAATCCGATTCCATAATCATTCCACCGCTGCCACATCGGGAAATCCTCTGGTTGAATGGCAAGCGTTCGCTCGCTCTGTGGCTGAATGCCCCCCTCGATACCGAAACTGAGGCGATCTTCTGCGAGGACTGAAACGGGAAGCTCGTTTCGGTAATCCTTGCCATACACATATTCCATGTAGGTGGAATCAAATTTCCGATAGTTGAGCTTGAGCTCTATTTCAATGGGTTTTTGCTGATCCTCTGGAACCGTGAACTGATAATGGACGACTGCAGCTGCTCCGGGTGGAATCTGATTGTTATAAAGGGGGGTGAAAATGTCCGCCGCATTGCGGCGGTCAATACGATTTCCATCCTTGTCCAACATGTAGACATTGACGAAGTGAGACCAGGGATCCACGCGCCGAGACTCATCCATGCTGCCGCTGCGCCCCAAAACGCCTCCCTCGTCGCGCACTTCCACATCCATCCAGACTTGGTTGGAATCAGCGGTCCCCTGAGTGAACAGATGACCAAGCTTGAGTGTCCGTATCACCACTTCGAAGAGGTACGTTTCACCAGGCTCCAAAGCGGGAATGCTGGGTCGGATGGGAGCTTTCAGGGGTGCATCCACCGACCCGCCTTTCTTGAGGCCAAAAAGCTCGATCTTGACGTTGCCCTTGTGGAAGTCCTCGTGAGACTTTTGGACCCAATCGGGCGCTTGACGCAGGTGCGGGATACCGGTGTTGGCTGCCGGAAAGAGATGGTCGTGGATTTTGAGTGCACCGCTTTCATCCAGATATTGTGCACCAAAATCAGAGGATGGTTTGGTCGGCATGTGGCAACCGTTGCAATTGGCCTGTGCCTTGGGAGGAAAATAAAATGCTCGCGCATTGCCCCCTGAGACACCGCTGAGCAAAAAGCTGTCATAGTGGTTTTGACCCCTCAGCCAATCTTTGTAGTGGGTGAGCTCTCCAGGGAGACTCACCTTGTGACAGGTCGAACAAAACTCAGCATTTTCATGAAGCGGTTTGAGAAAGGTCTTTTTATGAAAGGCTGGTTTTGCCTTGATCATCTGTTCATTCGCATACCGCAGCAAAGGGTTTTCACTTTTTGCGAAAGGGTAGTGGATGGGCTCCTCCAGCGTGTAGGCGGCATTGCCCTTGGTGCTGTTGACATGCGTGATGGCATGACAAACAGTACAGGTAATTCCAGCATGAGCCGTCGGGTGTTTCCGAATGTCGAACTCCGGATCATCAAACGCACCACTGAGAAAAGGCACGACATCGTGACATCCGGCACACCAGCGGGAGGCCTTGACGTCTCCATCGCGCTCCATTAGATGGTCTCTCAGCTCCTTGACGGAGAACAAATAGGGCTCGTTGTTGAATGAACTGAAATGATGGGCGCTGTGAAACCAATCGTTGTAGGTATCTTCGTGGCATCGCTGACAGTAGGCATCCATCATCAGTGTGTCGGCCGGGATGAAGTTACCGGTTGCGGTCCGAGCCAAGGAGGGTTCGAAATATTTTTCCCCCTCTTTGGGACCTTCCACATTCCAAGCTCGAGGGTCCTGATGGTGTAGTCCCACCATGATCAACACGACCGCAGCCACAGATCCGGCCCAGCCAACGCCCATTTTCCATTTGATTTTAGGACCCGCAAGACGGTGAAGCACATAAAGCCATACGGCCAGCAGCGGGGTGATCACATGGGTCCAATAAAGCCAGGTGCGAGCGTTGGGATCGCGGATTTCGAATCCTTCCACGCGCATCAGAGCAAACCCTGAGATCAAAAGGAGCAGGGAAATGATCAATAGAGCATAGCCTACTTTGACAGCCCGACGATTTTTGCGCTGAAAAGCCAAACGCAGATGAGAAAAAGCGAAAAGGATGAACGGAAGCACGAGGAGGACACCGAGAATCAAATGTCCCAAAAACATGATTTGGTAGAAATAATTCTGGTAGAGTTCTCCTTTGAACCATTCGAGAAAAGTCACCGCCGCCAAGTAAGCGGAGTTGGCACCGAGCAAGGCAAATAAAACAAACACGACCCATAACAATCCATGAAGGCGTGGGCCCATGGTGGGACGATAGCGTTTGACAGTGGAGTGGTCGTTACTTCTGGCCACGCAGGCAATAAATCTCTAGTACGATCAATTTGCAACTTGAAACCTCACTTCGTCATCAAGAGGAAGCGTCGAGTCGAGGAATTAAAACTTCGCAAATCTTCTTTTGCTGGCTATGTAAAGACGATGGCTGCTCTTTTGATCCAAGCCTGGCGCTTCCACTGCCTGCTGCCAGTCCTCTTTTGGTCCTTAACGCTCAATGGGCAGCTTTCAGCGCCCTTGCACATGGGTTTTGCAGAGGTTGACGTCACCCCCAAGGAGCCCATTTTCATGGCAGGTTATGCTGCGCGCCGGAAACCCAGCGAGGGAGTGGATACCCGGCTGATGGCGCAGGCCATGGCATTTCAGAGTGGCATCAGGACATTTGTGATGGTCTCCCTGGATAATTGCGAGGTCAGCAAGGATTTCATGAGGCCTGTTTTAAAAGGAATTCATGAGCGCTTGGGGCTCGAAACAGGTTCCGTTATGGTGGTCAGTAGCCATACTCATAGCGGCCCCATCCTTGCAGACACGCTCGATGTGATGGCCATCATGCCTGAAAAAGACCAGGGAGTGGTCGAGACATACAGCCTGGAGTTGCAATCCAAACTCATCCAAGTAGTGAGTGAAGCTTGTGCAGATCTTCAGCCGGCTCGCCTCGAAAAAGGGATCGGCACTGCTCACTTTGCCATCAACCGTCGTGTCTATCGGTCTGATGGCGTCCAATTTGGAGAAAATCCCGAGGGGCCGCGTGATTGGGAAGTTCCGGTTCTGCGAATCAGCGATTTGGAGGGTCACCTTCGTGCCATTGCCTTCGGCTATGCCTGCCA
>MDTE01040885.1_pt1 | contig 16209 bp, 14 predicted proteins | sample 811231 | NCBI WGS metagenome assembly MDTE01 (sample SAMN05326651, study PRJNA326480) | marine metagenome | isolation source: seawater | place: Indian Ocean: Red Sea | collected 2010
GAAATGCAAGATGAGTTTTTAAGACTTCAAGAAAAATTACAAAAAACTATTATGTTTATAACACATGATTTCGATGAAGCTTTAAAACTTGCTGATCGTATTGCAATTATGAAAGACGGTATAATAGAACAACTAGACACACCTGCAAAAATTGTTTTAAATCCAGCAACAGAGTATGTAAGAAAATTTACTGAAGAAGTACCACGTGAAAAAGTTTTATTAATAGAAGACGTAATGGATATATCAAATATAGATAATTTAGGTGATTTAAAAGTTTCAAAAGACGAAGTAATAGAGAATGTTGCTGAGAAAATTCTATCACAAGAAAAAGCAGTAGCAGTAACAGATGAAAATAATAAAGTAATAGGTTCAATCAATCCTTCTAAAATTATAAATACAGTTTTTGGAGGGAGAAAAAACACTAATTAATATATGGAATATTTAAAAAAATACCCAAAATTATTTCAATGGTTATTTTTGTTAATCGTTTTTTTTGCATTATGTTTTTCAATTGATGTTCCAGAAACTTACAAATTTATTAGAGGCCAGGCAGAATTTGTAAAAGACCCAAATCAAAGTACATATGTTTTTTTGGGTAAAGAAGTAAGATATTATGCTTTTGATGTATTTTGGAGACTACCACCACTCTTAGGCTGGCTCCCTATTTGGATTAATGATTCATTATTTTTCTTAATGAATGAGTGGATGCCAATGGAATTTTGGAATGAAGATACACAAGAATACAAAACTCGACCATTAGTGCTCGAAATATCCAGAACTTTAACCTCATTCATGACATTTTTAATATTATTAATAAGAGAAACTTTATTAGGTGGACTTGAAACAATTGTTGCATTCACCAGTTGGGATTGGATTGATAAAAATCCTTGGGCAGAGTTACCTGGTTTGCCTTGGACTATAGTTGCTGCTGGTTCAGCTATACTCGCATACAAACTAAGCGGTAAAGGTTTAGCTATATTTGCTGGCTTAGTAATGGTTTATATTTCTCTTTTTGGTCAATGGAAGCCATCAATGCAGACACTTTCTTTTATATTAGTTGCAGCACCTTTATCATTTATATTTGGCTTAGGATTAGGTGTGGCAGCATATAAAAGTAAGCGTGTTGAAAAAGCTTTATATCCTTTACTTTTAGTTATGCAGACTATGCCTCAATATGCTGTGTTAGTTCCAGCACTTGTTCTTTTTGGAGTAGGAGATCATGCTGCAGTAATTATAACTATGATTGTTGCTGTTCCACCAATGATACTTTTAACTTTATTAGGCTTAAGAGCAGTGCCACCTGAAGTTATTGAAGCAGGAAAGATGAGTGGTTGCAATAATTGGCAATTAATGTCTAAAGTTTTAATTCCAACAGCGCGTAGAGATATCTTAATAGGGGTAAATCAAGTAATTATGGTCTGTTTTTCTATGGCCGTAATTTCTGCTTTTATAGGCGCAAAGGGTCTGGGGTTTAATTTATTATTAGCTTTAAACCAGCTAAACATTGGACTGGCATTAGAAGCTGGACTTTGTATTAGTTTAATTGCAATTCTTCTAGATAAAATGTCTTTAGCTTGGGCTAACAAGCAAACAGACTATTTTGGCAATCTCACTTTTTTTCAAAGAAATAAAAATTTTTTATTCTTCGCCTCTTCAGTAGTGATAGGAATAATACTTGCTTATGTTGGAACTTTTATATTCAAAGATACATTTAACTATTTATTTGAAGTTCCGCACAATAAAGGAATATCAACTGCAGATTTCTGGAACAAAGGTGTAGACTGGATTTTTGATACCTTCTTTGTTTACATTAAAGCATTCAACACATGGTTAATAGTAGAAGTACTTCAGCCAATGAGAGCTTTATATTTAAGAATGCCAGCAGTAGCGACTTTAGTTTTAGTTGTAGGGGCAGGTTATTTAATTGGAGGAATTCGTTCAGCTTTAGTTGTTTGTGGATTGACATTATTTATTGCTTTAAGTCCATGGTGGGACAGAGCCTTAGTAACAACATACATGGCAACTTTTGGAGTTATTATGTCTTGCACGATTGGTTTTACAGTTGGAACTTTATGTTTTCAAAGTAAACGTGCTGCAGCGTTTATGTTAGGAGTCTGTGATATTTTTCAAACATTCCCATCTTTTGTTTATTTGATACCTGTTATGATGCTTTTTGGTATCACCGATACATCTGTACTAATAGCAGTTATAGTTTATGCAACTATACCAGCAACAAGATACACAATTGAAGGACTCAGAAGTGTTCCAGCAGGTTTACATGATGCTGCAACTATGTCAGGTGTAAATAAATTTCAAAGATTAACTAAAATAGAATTTCCATTAGCATTTCCACACATGATGCTTGGTCTCAATCAAACCATAGTTTTTGCATTATTTATGGTAATAATTGGAGCATTTATAGGTACCGAAGATTTAGGACAATATATTCTTAAAGCGCTTTCAGATAAAAACGGAGCTGGAATAGGATTAACTCTTGGTATTTGTGTCGCCTTTATAGGCTTAATATTTGATAATTTAATTAGAACTTGGGTAGAGCAAAGAAAAAAACATTTAGGCATTGATTAAATTTGTGAAAAAATTTCTTGTTGCCATTGATCAAGGAACAACATCTTCAAGGGTTATATTATTCGACACTAACGGTAATATAAAATTTATATGTCAGAGAGAACTTAAACAATTTTTCCCTAAAAATGGTTGGGTAGAACAAGATCCAAATGAGATTTGGAAAAGTGTACTATCTTTATTGAAAGCAGTAATTCAAAAGGCAAAAAAACTTAACGGTAAAATTTTAAGCATTGGTATAACTAATCAGAGAGAAACTACAGTTTTATGGAACAAAAAAGATGGTAAGCCAGTTTATAATGCAATTGTTTGGCAAGATAGAAGAACACAAGAATATTGCAAAAGTTTAAAAAAAAATAATTTTGAAAATAAAATCAGAAATAGAACTGGTCTGTTTATTGATCCATATTTTTCAGCAACAAAAGTTAGATGGATATTAGAAAATGTAAAAAAAACTAAAAAGTTGTTAAAATCAAATAATTTATTGTTTGGTACAATAGATACCTTTTTAATATGGAAACTAACTAAGGGAAAATATCATCTGACCGATCCAACCAATGCATCAAGAACCATGTTGTTTAATATTAATACGAATAAATGGGATAATGAAATATTAAAAAAATTAAAAATTCCTAATAAGATATTGCCTGTAGTCAAAAATTCTGCAGACAATTTTGGATTAATAGACAAAAAAATTGCTAGTGAATTAATACCTATATCTGCTGTTTTAGGAGATCAGCAATCTGCAGCTATTGGGCAGGGTTGCTTTGACAGAGGATCAACAAAAATTACATATGGAACTGGAGCATTTATGATTATTAATATAGGTTCCAAAAAAATTATTTCAAAGAATAAATTATTAACAACGATTGGTTATACTTTGAATGGAAAAAATACTTACGCATTAGAAGGATCAATATTTATAGCAGGAGCAGGTGTGCAGTGGTTAAGAGATAAAATAAGACTGATAAATCATGCTTCAGAGACAGAAAAAATTGCTAAATCAAAAACAAATAATGAGGGCGTTTATGTTGTTCCAGCATTTAGTGGTATAGGGGCTCCATATTGGAGACCAGATGTTAGAGGATTAATTACTGGAATTACCAGGAATAGTGATTGGAAAACAATTGTAAGAGCTGTTCTAGAATCTGTTGCATATCAAAGTTTTGATTTATTTGAGTCAATGAAAAGTGATGGATTAAGACCAAAAAGTATTCAAGTAGATGGCGGAATGGTTGCAAATAATTGGTTTTCACAATTTTTATCAAACATAATAAACATGAGAGTAGTAAGGCCAAAAGTTTTGGAAACTACTGCATTAGGAGCAGCAATGTTGGCAGGATATCAGTGTGGGGAAATCAAATCATTAAATGAAATTAAAGTTAAATTGAAAAAAAATAATGTTTTTTCTCCAAAACTAAGTAAATCTTTGAGAAATAAATTATTGCAAGGATGGAGACAAGCAATTAGAAAAACTTTAACATAATTTAAAATATGAAAAGTATATTAATTATTGGTGCGGGAGCAATGGGGGCGGCCTTCTCAGTTCCTTGTATGGATAATAAAAACCAAGTTACTCTCTCCGAACCATATAATTTTAGACTAGTTAAAAAAATAAATTCTAATAAAAAATTTCACCCATTCTTAAAAAAAAAATTACATAAAGATTTAAAGATAAAAAATTTATCTTCTGAATTGTTAAATAAAAAATGGGATTTAGTTGTTGTAGCTGTAAGTTCAATTGGTATTGATTTAGTAAGAGATTACTTAAAAAATTTAAAATATAATTCAAAATTATTGGTTCTAACTAAGGGCTTAAAGTATGATAAAAAAACAAAAAAAATTATAACTATGTCTGAACAACTGAATAAAGGAATTAAAAAATATGATATATCAGTTTTGAAAGGTCCTTGTTTGGCCAAGGAATTGTCTAGAAAAATAAAATCAAGTACAATTATTGCAAACAAAAATATAAAAAAAGCGCAATCAATTGGAAACTTAATATCAACAAATTATTACAAAATAGACTACTCAAATGATGTTAAAGGTGTTGAAGTTTGCTCTGCAATAAAAAATATTTATTCTATGTTAGTAGGTTCTGGCGAAGGTTCAAATACATCATCATCAATATTCACTAAATCAATTAATGAAATGGTATATTTAACAAAATTTTTTAAAGGAAAAGAGGAAACGGTTTATGGTCTTGCAGGAGTAGGTGATTTGTATGTAAGTGCAGTTGGTGGAAGAAATAGTAAAATGGGAAAATTTCTTGGATCAGGTCTAACTTTTAGGAGTGCAAAAAAAAGATTTATGCCCAATGATACAGTCGAGGGTGCTGAACTTGCAAAAGAAATTGGAAAATATATTTTAAAAAAAATTAATAAAAAAAAAATTCCACTAATGGTAGATTTACTTAAATCTATTCTTAAAAATAAAAAATTAAATATAAGATGGAAAAGTAAATAAATATTTTTATTTACTTTTTTGTTGATTCAAGAATACTTTAGATGTGTCATCCATCGCTTTTGCCCATGGGGTGTGATGTACTGGTGCAATTGACCCAGTAACAGGTGATGAGAAAGATTTATTTCTGTACGTCATAATATCCTCTACCTTATGATGTTCCCATTCTTTGAAGTGTTTTCTTATTAACTCAAAATCTATCTTTGGGTAATCAGATAAACTATGCAGTTCTTTTGTATATTCAGTCTGAAAATCTATCATTTGATCTGGATTTTCTAATTTTTCCTCTATTGCTACCCATTTGCTAATATCTTTATCTATTTCAGAATTGCTTGGCATTTTTATTTTTCCCATTACCACATCTCTTGCATACCAAGCTTGGCAATCAAACATATTAAAAGTATGAAATTGATCTTGCATTCCTAGGTATAATAATCTGTGATTATCTTGCCAGACTACTCCTTTGTATAATTTTGGTGGATACAATCTATTTCTAGTTTTAAGTTTAAGATCCTCAGTTAAGAAAGGGAAATGGTGAAGATACCCAGAACACAATATAATTGCATCAGCTTCCTGAACGTGTCCATCTTTAAAAATTGCTTTATTTCCTTCAAGTCTGTCCAAATGAAAAACTTCTTTTACTCCTTTTGGCCATTTAAATCCCATAGGATTGTGTCTAAAACCAATAGTTACTGTTTTAGCTCCATATTTATGACATTGTAAAGCCACATCTTCCGCAGAGTAACTGCTTCCTAGAACAATAATATTTTTTCCTCTAAACTCTTCAGCATCTCTAAAATCATGTGAGTGCATTATTCTGCCTGGGAAAGAACTCATACCTGGATACTCGGGAACGTAAGGAACAGAAAAATGTCCAGTTGATATAATTAAATAATCAAAATTTTCTTCAATATGTTTGTTATTTTTTTTATCATGTGACGTAATTTTAAAAATGTCTCCATCATTTACTACTTTTGTGACGGTTGTATTAAATCTTATTTTATTTTTTATATTTCCTTTATTAACTCTTCCAATTATATAATCATAAAGAACTTCCCTTGGTGGAAAAGATGGAATTGGTTTTCCAAAATGCTCATCGAAAGAATAATCCGCAAATTCTAAACACTCCTTTGGTCCATTAGACCAAAGATATCTATACATGCTATTTGGAACTGGATCTCCATACTCATCAGAGCCAGTTCTCCAACTATAATTCCATAACCCTCCCCAATCACTTTGTTTTTCAAAAGCAACTATTTCTGGGATCTTTTCACCTTTATTTTCCACATGTTCAAAAGCTCTCAACATTGAAAGACCACAAGGTCCTGTGCCTATTATTGCAACTTTAGTCATAATTATTTATTATTTTATAATTAAAAATATAAAATTAAAATATAATTTTCATTAAATAATATGAAAAAAATTCTCATAGTCGAGGGAAATTTAAGAGAGGAAAATCAAAATTTTTCTAGCTCAGGTATACAAACTCATACCCAAAGTTTAAAAGATAGCCTTGCTTTTTTTACAAATGATCTAGATATAGATGTTGTAAATCCATCATCAGATGAAAAAATTGAAGAAAAAATTCATCAATTAAATAAATATGAAGGATTAATATGGGGTGGAAGTAGTTTAAATATTTATAATGATACTCCTGAAATAAGAAGACAAATTCTATTTATGAGAGAGTGTCAAAAAAAAGTAAAAAACATTTTAGCTATTTGTTGGGGGATGCAAGTAGCAGTTACCGCTGCTGGTGGACAAGTTAAAAAATCTGATAATGCTCATATTGGAATTGCAAACGAATTGATTATTAACAACCAAGGTTTAAAACATCCATTATATAAAGGTAAAAAAAATAATTTTAACAGCCCGGCATTTAATTTTGACGAGGTAGTTGTTCTACCAACTAATGCTAAATGTTTAGCATCTAACAAAATTAATAGGATACAGAGTATATATTTTGAAATAAATAATAATAGAGTTTGGGGTTTGCAGTACCATCCAGAGATAACATACCAGAAAATGATACAATTAATTAAATTTAGAAAAGATAGATTAATTAAACATAGAAAAGTTTTCAAAAATTATAAAGATGTAGATAGCCATATTGCCTTTATAGAGAAAGAAATTTTAGTCTCTGATAAGCAGCAAAGAATGGTTGAAATAAAAAATTGGCTTCAATCTTTAAATTAAAATAAACCTTCTATTTGACCTTTTTTATTTAACTTAATAGCGTCAGCAGCAGGAACCCTTGGTAGACCCGGCATGGTCATTATCGCACCACAAATTACAACAATAAACTCAGCGCCTGATGATAGTCTTACTTCTCTTATTGGAAGAGAATGGCCTGATGGTGCTCCTTTTAAATTTGGATCAATAGAAAAACTGTATTGCGTCTTTGCTACACAAATTGGAAGATTTCCATATCCACTTTCTTCAAAATTTTTTAGCTGTTCTTTAATTTTTGAGTCTGCCACAACTTCGCTAGCTCTATAAATTTCTTTTGCAACTGTTTCAACTTTTTTAAGAAGAGGCACTGAGTCTTCATATAAAAATTTAAAATTAGCTTTTTCACTTTCTATAAGTTCCACAACATGGTTTGCAAGATCTTTTGTTCCTTCCCCACCATTTGCCCAATGAGTACAAAGTACTGCTTTTACCCCAAATTTTTTACAAGCATTTAGTAACTCATTAACTTCATTTTCGGTGTCTGCAATAAAATGATTAACAGCTACAGCAACCGGAAGGCCAAATTTTTTCACATTCTCAATATGTCTTTCAAGATTAATTATTCCCTTTTTTAAAGCATCAATGTTTTCTTTTTTTAGTTCGTCTTTCGATAATCCTCCATGCATTTTGAGTGCTCTAATAGTTGCAACAATAACTACGCAATCAGGTTTTAAATTTGATTTTCTACATTTAATATCTAAAAACTTTTCTGCTCCTAAATCTGCACCAAAACCAGCTTCCGTAACAACATAATCAGCTAATTTTAATCCTGCCTTAGTTGCAATAACTGAATTACAACCGTGAGCAATATTTGCAAATGGTCCTCCATGAATAATTGCTGGATTATTTTCCAAAGTTTGAGTGATATTTGGTCTAATAGCTTCTTTTAATAAAACAGACATTGCACCTTGTGCATTTAGATCTTTTGCATATATTGGTTTCTTATCTCTAGTATATCCAATTGTAATATTTCCAATTCTTTTTTCTAAGTCATCAAGATCATTTGCTAGACAAAAGATAGCCATAATTTCAGACGCAACTGTTATGTCAAAACCGTCTTCTCTTGGAAATCCATTTGCGATACCTCCAAGGTTAACATTAATTGATCTTAAAGCCCTGTCATTCATATCTACAACTCTTCTCCAGGTAATTCTCCTAACATCTATATTAAGTTTGTTTCCCCAATAAATATGATTGTCTATAAGTGCAGATAATAAATTATGCGCTGATGTGATCGCATGAAAATCTCCAGTAAAATGTAAATTGATTTGCTCCATAGGAACAACTTGTGCATACCCACCACCAGCTGCACCACCTTTCATCCCAAAGGAAGGACCTAAACTTGGTTCCCTTAGACATACTATCGATTTTTTTCCAATTTTATTTAATCCATCATTTAATCCAACAGAAGTTGTAGTTTTACCTTCGCCTGCAGGAGTTGGAGTAATTGCTGTTACAAGAATTAGTTTTCCATCTTTTTTATCCTTATGTTTTTCAAGATACTCCAAATTAATTTTTGCGATATGTCTTCCCATAGGGCTGTAGGCTTCTGGACTGTCAGGTACATTTAAGTGGTCAAGGATGTCCTTGACAGGTTTCATTTTTGCCTCTCTTGCTATCTCAATGTCGGATTTAGGCATTTTGTCTCCTTATGTATGAACCGAATTAGTATAGACTTTTATATATATTTAAACTTCTAAAAAATATATATATAAAAAATAAGAAATAATTGGTTTTATTTATATAAAATTATATCATGCAGAAATATTCTGTTTTTAGCTTAATCAAAAATGCATTTTCAGACCATATGAATTGGGATGTGGCCTGGAAAGATCCTACACCAAAAAAAGAATATGATGTAATCATCATTGGTGGAGGAGGTCATGGTTTAGCCACAGCTTATTACCTAGCTAAAGAACATAAGATTACAAATGTTGCAATAATCGAAAAGGGGTGGATAGGTGGAGGTAATGTTGGAAGGAATACAACAATTATAAGATCAAACTTCATGTATGATGCAAACGGAAGGTTTAACGAATTTGGTATGGATTTATGGAGAAACTTAAGTCAAGAATTAAATTTCAATGTTATGTTTTCTCCAAGGGGAATAATTAATCTTGCGCACTCAGATGCGCAAATGAATGCCTATGCTAGAAGAGGAAATTCCATGAGATTAAATGGAATTGATGCAGTATTACTGGGACGTGATGAAGTTAAAAAATTAATTCCAATGGCAGATTTTTCTGAAGATGTACGTTTTCCAATTTTTGGAGGCTTAATGCAACCAAGTGCTGGCACTGCCAGACATGATGCAGTAGCTTGGGGATACGCTCGGCAAGCAGACTCTATGGGCGTTGATATTATTCAACACTGTGAGGTTGAAGGTTTTAACGTTGAAAATGGAAAAATTGTTGGGGTAAGAACTTCTAAAGGCGAAATTAAAGCTAAAAAAGTTGGACTATGCGTAGCTGGAAGCACAAATATTCTCGCAGAAAAATTAAATATGTCTCTACCAATCGAAACACACTGTCTTCAAGCATGTGTGTCAGAACCAGTTAAACCTTTGCTTGATGGCGTTGTTACTTTTGGAGCTGGACACTTTTATATAAGCCAGTCAGATAAAGGAGAAATGGTAATGGGTGGTGATTTGGACGGTTACAACAGTTATGCTCAAAGGGGAAATCTTCCAACTATTCAACATGTACTGACAGGTGGATTAGCGTTATTCCCATTTTTAAGTAGGTTAAAAATGTTAAGAACATGGGGAGGTATAATGGATATGTCGATGGATGGTTCACCAATCATAGATAAGACACACATCGACGGTTTATATTTAAATTGTGGATGGTGCTACGGCGGATTCAAATCTACACCAGTTTCAGGTTGGACATTTGCTTATACAATTGCTCAAGACAGGCCGCATGAATTAAATTCTGAATTATCTTTAAATAGATTTGCCACAGGTCATTTACTAGATGAAAAAGGTGTTGGAACAAAAACTTGGATTGGTTGATAAATGTTACATATTAAATGTCCTTTTTGTGGAATGAGATCTCAAAACGAGTTTGCTTATGGTGGGGATGCTTCTGTGAAAAGACCCGAACTAAATAAGGAAGTTTCAGATAAAGAGTGGGATGATTTTGTATATAATAGAAAAAGTCCAAGAGGAAAACATTTGGAATTATGGCACCATGTTTCTGGATGTAGACAGTGGTTCAAAGTACAGAGAGATACAACAACACATGAAATATTTAAAACATTAAAAATTAATGAAGAAATATAATGTCTCAAAAATTTAGAATAAAAGATAAAGGTTATATTAATAGAAACAAAATAATTAATTTCAAATTTAATGGTAAAAGTTTTACCGGATATGAAGGAGATACGCTAGCATCTGCTCTTTTAGCTAATGGTATTCATCTAGTTGGTAGAAGCTTTAAGTATCATCGACCAAGAGGATTTTTTGCAGCTGGTGTTGATGAACCTAACGCTAAATTGCAAGTTAATCTAAATGGTCATTCCGAACCAAATGTAAATGCTACTGAAATAGAACTAGTTGAGGGGATAACAGCTACAAGTCAAAACTGTTGGCCCTCTGTTGAATTTGATATTGGAGCAATAAATAATTTACTTAATAAATTTTTTCCTGCAGGCTTTTATTATAAAACATTTATGTGGCCTAAAAGTTTTTGGTATAAGGTTTATGAGCCTTTTATTAGAAAAGCAGCAGGTCTAGGTGTTGCTTCTGTTGAAAAAGATAAAGAAAGATATGAACATAAATTTGAATATTGTGATTTGTTAGTAACAGGCTCAGGTCCCGCTGGTCTCGCAAGCGCCTATGCAGCAGCGAAAAGTGGAGCAAAAGTTATTTTAGCTGAGGATAAACATAGATTTGGTGGATCACTTTTATTGGATGATGTAAGTATAGATAATTTATCTGGAAAAGATTGGGCAGATAAAATCATTTCTGAACTCAAGGAAATGCCGAATGTTACTGTAAAAAATAGATCACAAGTTTTTGGTTATTACGATCATAACATGTTAGTAATGTATGAAAGAGTAGGTGATCACCTAGAAAAAAAATCAAAATTTACTCCAAGACAAAGGCTTTGGTATATTAGATGTAAAGAAGTTATTCTTTCAACTGGATCTATAGAAAGACCAATAGTTTTTGGAAACAATGACACTCCTGGAGTGATGCTAGCCTCAGGTGCAAAGGAATATATGAAAGTATATGGAGTTCTTGTAGGAAAAAAACCAATAATATTTACAAATAATGACAGTGCTTATGAAACTGCAATTGAATTTAAAAATAATGGAGCTGAACCTATAGTTATAGATACAAGAAAAAATCAAGACTCAGAATTAATAAATGAAGCTAAAAATAAGGGTATAAATATTAAATTTAATTATGCAGTGATAAAAGCAAATGGATATAAAAAAGTAAAATCTGCAATTATTGGAGAATTGTCGGAAGATAAAACAAGTTATAAAAAAACTTTAACTGTAGAATGTGATTGTATTTGTGTATCAGGGTTTTGGACACCATCTGTCCATTTGGCGTCTCAATCAGGCAATAAATTAAAGTTTGAAGAAAAAATAGATGCATTTGTTCCTAATAAATCAAAACAAAATGAGATTACAGTTGGGTCTGCAAATGGAGATTTTACACTTCAAAATTCATTAAATTCAGGTTTTGATGTTGGAAACAAGGTTGCTAAAAGAGTTAATAATAATACTAAAGAAATTAATATTCAGGTACCAAAAGTTACAGAAAAAAAACAAAATATTCATGATAAATTTTGGTGCTCTCCATTAACAAAAAATATTAAAGCCAAAAGGTTTGTTGATTTTCAAAATGATGTATCTGTTTCCGATATTGAAATTGCAATTAGAGAGGGATACAGATCTATTGAGCATGTAAAAAGATACACTACTTTAGGAATGGCAACCGATCAAGGAAGAACCAGTAATTTAAATGGTTTGCAACTAGTATCTAATATAGAAAATAAAATAATTCCTGAGGTAGGGCATACTACTTTTAGACCACCCTTTACTCCAATTACAATTGGCACAATAGTAGGAAGAGAAGTAGGCAAACATTTTATGCCAACAAGACTGACACCAATGCATGACTGGCATGTAAAAAATAATGCAGTGTTTGTAGATGCAGGTGCTTGGAAGAGACCAAGGTATTATAAATTAGGAAATGAAACTATGATAGAGGCTGCAAATCGTGAGGCAAAAAATGTCAGAGATAAAGTTGGTATTTGCGATGTAACAACTTTAGGAAAAATTGATGTGAAAGGTCCTGATGCAGCAGAATTTTTAAATAGAGTATACACTAATGCCTGGATGAAACTGCCGATTGGTAAAGCAAGATATGGAGTGATGCTAAGAGAAGATGGTATTGTTATGGATGATGGTACAACTACAAGAATATCGGATAATCATTATCATATGACTACAACGACTGCACAAGCAGCAAATGTATTATCACATTTAGAATATTATCTACAAATTGTTTGGCCTGATTTAAATGTAAATGTAGTTTCAACAACTGAACAATGGGCAGGTGCAGCATTAGCAGGACCTAAATCTAGAGATGTGCTTGCTAAACTATTTCCAAGTTTAGATGTTTCTAACGAAGCACTGCCATTTATGGGATACGTAGAGTCAAATCTACTTGGTGTGCCTGTGAGAATATTTAGGATTTCATTTTCTGGTGAACTTGCATACGAAATAAATATTCAATCTGACTGTGGAATGTTTATGTGGGAAAAAATGATGAAGGAAGGAAAAGAATTTGGAATTCAACCATATGGAACAGAAGCATTATCAACTTTAAGAATAGAAATGGGACATGTGGCAGGACCTGAACTTGATGGAAGAACAATTCCATATGATGTATCTCTTGAAGGAATGGTTTCAAAGAAAAAAGATTTTATTGGAAAAAGATCATTGTCAAAATTAGCTTTCAATAAAACTGATAGACAAAAGATTGTTGGTTTAATACCTTTAGATAGAAAAACGAGTATTCCAGAGGGATCACATCTTGTAATTGATAAAAACGCTAAACTTCCTAATCCCAAATTAGGTCATGTTTCATCTTCTTGCTGGAGTGTTGAAAATAATAATCCATTTTCTTTAGCAATTTTAAAGGATGGAAAGAATATGATTGGCAAAAAATTATTCGCAGTCTCACCATTAAAAAATAAATCAATAGAAGTAGAAGTGATTTCATCACATTATGTTGATCATGAAGGAAAAAGAGTTAGATCATGAATAATATTTCGTCTTTATATAATGTCCATAGGTTAGGATTATTTGGTGATTATCAAAATAAAGATGAAGATAAATTGATAAAATTAAAAGAGATAAAAGATCTAAACCTATTTCAGGTTGTAAAATATAAAAATTCACATGAAAAGTTGTCAAATTTTAAAATTGATGGAGTAGACTTATCTGAAAATTTAAAAACTTTTTCTAATCAATCAACTAGAGTAATTTGGATGGGCCCAGACAATTGGTATATATTCTCAAATAAAAATATAACTGAAGATTTAAAAATATTTAATGAAGCTAATTTTGCAGTCACCAATCTTTCAAATTCTAGATCAGTAATTGAACTTGAGGGTGATTTAATTCTTGAAGTTTTAAAAAAAGGAACACCTTTAGATGTCGAAAAGTTAAAGGAAGGAGATTGTGCAAATACCATTTTCAATGGTATTACAATTACAATTGACGTTATCTCAAACAAACCGAAAATTATAAGAATATTCGGTTTAAGAAGCTTCGGTGAGTCATTATATCATTCAATAACAGACTCTTGTTTAGAATTTGGTTACAAATCTCTATAATTTACTTCGCACCTAATTTTAAATTTCTTGGTATTGCTACATCCATTAATTTTGGATCAGGCAGATTCAGATTATTCATAATTTCAGCATATTCATCTGCAGACTCAACTTTTAACCTTGGATTATATGCTTTTTCTTTTTCTATAGTACTAAAAAAATTTCCATTATAATCATGAGCAGGATAAACTTTAGTTTGACTTGGTAATTTGAGCAAAATATTAAATATTGAATTATATGAGTCATAAGGGTCACCATTTTGAAAATCAGTTCGTCCCGTTCCTCCAATAAGAAGTGTATCTCCAGTAAAAACTCTGTCTTTCATCAAGAAACTGAAACTTTCACGAGTATGACCAGGTGTGTAAATTGCTTTAAGTTTTAAATTTTCTATACTCACATCCTCTTGATCTTTGACTTTTATTGAAACTATTTCAGCTGGTGTTTTATCACCCATCACCGTTTCACAGTTTGTTTTAATTTGCAGTTCTGACATTCCAGTTATATGATCAGCATGAATATGTGTATCGATAACTTTAACTAATTTCAAATCTAGTCTATTTAAAGTTTTCAAGTAAGTTTCAACATGATCTAACACAGGGTCAATTATTAGTGCCTCTCTTCCAGGTCCAGAAGAAATCAGATAAGTGAAGGTAAATGAGGTTTTATCAAATAGTTGTTCAAAAATCATAATTTGTAATATTTAATATTTACAAATTATAAAGATAATGTCCAAAGTAGGCAAATTAATTAATTCACTATTGAGTTGAATATTAAAATATGTATTGATTCAAAAGGGAATGAAAAAAATTTGTTTTAATTTACTTCTACTTGTGGTTTTGAGCGGATGTTTTCAAACTACTGCAATGGTAGGGCCAACTATGACTTTAGTTTCCACCGGAAATGTAGGGCAGGCTTTAGGTGCTTTCGCAACAAATAAAGCTGTAGAGGAAGAAACAGGAATGCAAACCCATGAATTTATCGCAAAAAAAGTGGAAGAGCAAAAAATTAAAAGTAAAGACAATAAAATTAATAAAGAACTATCAACAATGGTTAAAACAAATATTAAAAATAAAAAAATAGTTATTTTGTTGCAAAATAATATCAAAAAGACAAGAAGTGTACTTAGTTCAAATTAAGTTTAAATATATTAATTTTCTTTGATCAGTTTCTTTACACCATAACTCATAACTTTCGCATATCCTCCACAAATGATTAAAGGCTCTTTGTGAAATCTCCAAAGGATAATGACTTTTTGCATAGTATAATTTAGGATAATGCACTAATTGCTTGATCATAGAATCTTTTTGTATTTCTAAAAGTCGAATTGTTTCTTTAGAAACTTGTTCTCCTGTTTTTTCGTCAATAAAGTTATTTTTCTTTATATTTGTTAGCCATTCATCATGAAATTTTCCTGAACTTATTTTTTTATAAGTATCACTACCAATAAATAATTCAAAAGCTTCAACATTATTTAAATTGTTTTTTTTTTTTAAATTAAATACTTCTAAATAAATTATTTCTGCTACACGTAAAACATAAGGTTTATTAATCATTCTACTCATTAAATTTCTTTAGAATAGTAACAAGAATTTTGATCTTCTTTATAGTGAGCAAATGGCTTGCATTTTTTAAAACCAGCTGATTCAAATAACTTTCTTGCTGGCTTAAAAAAATTTCCTGCACCAGTTTCTATACTTATTTTATCTACACCGTTTTTTTTAGCTTCAATTATAATATGATTTAAAAGCTTTAAACCATAGCCCATGTTCCTAAATTCATCAGCAATTCTGATAGATTTAAACTCGCCATGACCATTTTCTAAAAATTTAAGCGCTCCGCATCCAATTAATTTCTCATCTTCCCATATACTCCAAAATTTAATACTTGGAACTTTTAATCCTTCTATATCAAGCACATGTGTACTGCCTTCAGGAGAATTAGATCTTAGTTGATTAAAATGATAACGTAAAAGTGTGTTAACTCTTGGATTATCAAAGTTATTTTCTATTGATTTCATAAATCTGAAAAACATATAATCTAAAAATAAATTAAACAAAGAATTTTTTTATGTGTA